>Ga0255097_1000024_pt1 | contig 135715 bp, 128 predicted proteins | sample Colum_Atlam_RepB_2_FD_188436 | JGI IMG/M metagenome (GOLD analysis project Ga0255097, IMG submission 188436) | Freshwater microbial communities from Columbia River, Oregon, United States - Colum_Atlam_RepB_8d | ecosystem: Environmental > Aquatic > Freshwater > River | place: USA: Oregon...
TCATGTTCGACCGCACTCCAGCCTGGAGAACATGACGCCAATCGAGTTCAAACAGAAGTGCAATTCAACTATGAAAGCCGGGGCTATAGTCCAGTTTTGAATGGCACGAAGAAATCAGGCAGGTCACGACGTCTGACCACGCGGTATTGCCACTTCCATCTTCGACACTTATGCGCGCAGGAACATTGCGGTATAGTGCTGCCTGGATTTTTGTACAACTTGCACAGGAGTTTTGAGTCGATGAGATTTTTTTTGGCAGCACTACTAGTCAGCATGACCAGTCTATTGAACGCAGCGGAAAGCGCGAACCCAGTTGTGGTGATGGAGACGAACCAAGGTACTGTAAGAATTGAGTTGTGGGCTGACAAAGCACCAATTACCGTAGCCAATTTTTTGCGCTATACCGAGGCAGGTTTTTACAACGGACTGGTTTTTCATAGGGTAATACCCGGCTTCATGATACAAGGCGGAGGCTTCAATCCAGCTATGGTTCAATCTTCAGCATTTGAACCAATCAAAAATGAAGCCACAGCTGAGCTCAAGAACGTTCGCGGTACTCTGGCTATGGCGCGCACGCAAGTAGTCGACAGCGCGAGCAGCCAGTTCTTCATCAATCTCGCGGACAATGTTTTCCTGGATCATACAGATGAAACGGCTCGCGGTTTTGGGTACGCAGTATTCGGCGAAGTGATTGAAGGAATGGATATTGTGGATCAGATTGCGACTGTCGCAACAGGCAACGCACAAGGTCACCAGAATGTCCCACTGGAACCAGTGATCATCACAACTATGCGCCGAGAGTAAGCCGCATACGCGCTATCCGTCGCAGCACCCAACGCGCTGCTGTGACGGCATAGCAGCCGCTTGCGTTCCGGGACCAGTACGCAGCCCTATTTCCGAATCTTACTTTTTGTACAGAGTTGTCACCTTTGCTTTTTCGAGCCTGCGGCCTTGGACTTGAGATTCTGTATCCCACAAGGGATCGCTCGCCACTTCTTTGGGATGAAATCCATCCACAGCTTTCATCAGAATCTCCCGAATTGCATGCAGGTCCATTCTTTTGCATGCTTGTTGCAACTCAATTAGCAAGACTTCAAGCTCCTGCCACGTCAAGGCCACTTCTTCGGCACGCATGATCTTGGGATGCTCGGTTCCGGTGACAGATTCGCCAATCAGCAATTCTTCAAACAACTTTTCTCCGGGGCGAAGACCGGTGTACTCAATAGCGATGTCACCTTTGTAGGAGTTTTCGTCCTTCACGTCATATCCCATCAGATGAACCATTTTCCTGGCCAGGTCTATTATTTTGATGGGCTCGTGCATGTCCAGCACGAATACATCTCCGCCAGTCGCCATTGATCCCGCCTGAATGACCAACTGGGCAGCCTCCTGCACCGTCATGAAGTAACGGGTAACTTCAGGATGCGTAACCGTTACGGGCCCACCCAGACTTATTTGTCGCCTGAACAAAGGCACGACGGAGCCAGACGAACCCAGCACGTTACCAAATCTCACCATGCTGAAACATGTAGTGCTCTGATTGTAGGCAAGCGCCTGCAAGACCTGCTCTGCAAAGCGCTTTGTTGCACCCATGAAATTGGTAGGCCTGACTGCCTTGTCCGTGGAAATAAGCACAAAATTGCGCACGCCAGTCTTTTCGGCAGATTGCGCAGAAACAAGTGTGCCGAAAATATTGTTCTGAACTCCTTCGATGATATTGCTCTCTACCATCGGTACTTGCTTGTAGGCAGCGACGTGATAAACCGTTTCAACTGCAAAGCGGCGCATAATATGTTCCATCAATGGCGCATTGCAGACATTGCCAAGCAAAGCGACTAACGCAATCTCTTCTCCACGCTCGATGGTAGTTCGCGTCTCGAGCAATTCGTTTTCCACTGTGTACAAGCCAAATTCGGAGCTATCCAAAAGAATCAGCCGGGAAGGTTTCAGGAAGAGAATCTGCCTGCAGAGTTCCGATCCAATCGAACCGGCTGCTCCAGTTACCAGTACGGAACGACCCGTGATACAGGCTCCCATGAGTTTTGGATTTGGCGGCACAATGTCGCGCCCAAGGAGATCTTCGATATCAATATCACGAACCTCATCTACTCCCACCTTTCCTGAAACCATGTCAAAAAGATCCGGCACTGTTTTCACATGCACTGGCAGGTGTTCAAGTCGATTGAGAATCTCCTTCCTTTCAGCGTGTGTCGCAGATGGTACGGCAAGGAGAATTTGTCGCACTGAAAAATTGGCGATCAGGTCGGCGAGTGCGCCGGGACTGTAAACTCGAATGCCATGCACAGTGCTTCCAATCAAGCCCCGACTGTCATCTACGAATGCTACGGGCAGGTATTGATCTCCATTCTGCAATGCAGCAACCAGTTGCATGCCGGAACTGCCAGCTCCATAAATAATGACGGGCTCCTTTGGACGAAAGTTTTGTATGAGACTCTGCAATGCCACCTTGGCAACAAAGCGGCTGCCACCAACGAACAAAAGAGAAATCATCCAATAGAGAGGGAATGTGGCAATGTCGTATCCGGATGGCAGCACCAGAACGTAGGAGACGGCCGCAAGCAACACAGTGGAAATGGTAACGCCTTGGAGAACAATGAAGCCAGATTGCAACCCCATGTAGAGCAGAATGGCGCGATACAGACCAATTCTGTAGAACACGACAACACTGGCAATATTGGAAACTGCGATGTAAGGGTAGACATCCTGATTGGTCGAGAAAAAGTCGGATCCGAGCAATGCAGAAGAGAGCCAGAGTGCAAGGGCCAGCATGAGGCTGTCGGCGAGCATCATCAGCATCTGCTTTACAGTGCGAGATAACGGGACCGTGTACAAATTCATACGCTCTCCTTTCCTGCACCAAGTCTATGTACGAGTGCAAGCAAGGGTACTATGCCAATGCTTGCAAAATATACCCCATGTTCAGGGTGTACGTTTGCCAGCCACGCAAGTGGTAGCAGCCAGAACACATTGATTGCAAACACAGAGAGAGTGATTCCCAGGTGACTACCCGAATTGCGCGATGCATGCTGATAGGCATGTTGCCTGTGAGCTACGAAAACAGCATTTCCCGCAACAATGCGACGCAGGAGGGTGACACTGGCATCTGTTATGAAGCACGCCAGCAACAGAAACCAGGCCCACAATGACATGCTTCCATGCACGTGGCTGAGCAGCGCGATTACTGCAAATGTCAGCCCGAGAAAGCCGCTTCCTACGTCGCCCATGAATATCTTGGCTGGGGGCCAGTTCCACACCAGAAAGCCTGCGGCTCCACTAAACAAACCAAGACAAAGCAAGCCCAACAAAACATCGCCGTTGGCGAAAAGAAAAACAGCCGCCGCGAAACTGACAAATGCCGCTTCCATACCTGCAATGCCATCAATTCCATCCATGAAATTGTAAAGATTCGACATCCATACAAGTGCCATCGGAAGAAGCACCCAAACAAAAATCAGTCCGTGAATCTGAAATTCACCAATGAGTAGTGGCGGGATATCCCCTGCATACATTACGGCAAAAAATGCACAAATGAACTGGATTGCCAGCCTCAGCCAGGCACTGAGGTGCAATCGATCGTCAACCAAACCAACAATTGCGACAGGCAAGCCTGCTGCAAGCACTACTATTTCTGGAAGGGCAAGATCACGGGTACTGGCAAGAATGGCAAGCACAACGACATAACTCACTACAATCGCAACGCCGCCGCCAACGGGAGTTGGCATAGTATGAGAGCTTCTGTGCGTAGGGAGGGCTAGTGTCTGAGTCTGAATCGCCAGAATCCGGACAAGTGAAGTCACGACTACTGCTACCAGGAATAGTGGGATCGCGAGGAACACTTCTGCCATGAATTTACCTTCGCAATTTTCATAAAACAGGGCGCCAAAAGACGCCCTGCTTTGATACTTCAGCGTGACTGAACACTACTCTCTTGTTGAGACCACGATACGCTCGCGATTGCGGGCAATGGTAGCGGGCCCTATTCCACGCACTTGCTCTAGATCTTCAATGGTCTTGAATTCACCATTCTGCTCTCGGAAAGCTACAATCTCGCGAGCTTTGGCGAGGCCGATGCCATCCAGAGCCATGGCCAAAGTCTCAGCATCAGCCGTGTTTATATCCACCTGCGTTCGTGCCTCCTCTACTTCGGCCTGGCGTGGATCATTCTGGGCCCAGGCAGGAGATTGAAGCGATACCAACGCGGCGACAAGCAATGCTAGCAAACATGAAGTCCGTTTCATGATGGGTTTCCTTTATTTCCAATTGGATTGAACACACTGCAGCTTCACTGACGCTGCACTAGTCAATCTAGCAAAGATTGGAAAAACTGCCATGCAATTGCTCAGAAATCATGGCCAGTTTGCCCCCAGGATCTGCTGCTTTCGTAATCGGACGACCTATAACCAGATAATGGCTGCCTGCAAGTATCGCATCGACCGGGGTAACAACTCGCTTCTGGTCGTTGGCATCATCACTTTCTGTGCGAATTCCAGGAGTCACAAGACAGAAGGCATCACCCAAGTGCGCTCTGAGCATCGCTGTTTCGGCAGCAGAACAAACAACGCCGTCCATGCCACTTTGCTGCGCAAGCGTTGCGAGACGCAGGACTTGCTGTGCCGGTGTTATGGCAATTCCCAATTCCAACAAGTCAGTCTGAGAAAGACTGGTCAAGACTGTGACCGCAATCAGCAGCGGCTTGCTTGAACTGTTTTCTATTGCGGCTCTGGCAGCACTCATCATTTCACTGCCACCAGAAGCATGGACATTGACCATCCAGACTCCAAGGGCAGCAGCCGCGGCAACCGCTTTGGCAACGGTATTCGGGATGTCATGAAATTTGAGATCGAGAAAGACATCAAAGCCCATAGCGATGACTTCCTGCACAAACGCGGGACCAGCGCTGGTAAACAACTCCTTGCCGATCTTGACGCGACAAAGCGAAGGACTGAGGAGCTTCAGCAAGGCTCGCGCCTCTTCTGCGGAGGCAAAATCGAGCGCTATGACGATGCGCTTGGGATCAAACTTGCGAGTAGTCATGGTGTTACTCTTCCATTTTTTTTGAATCAGCAGATCAGCCAGGATGCAGATCTTGTTTTACTTGATGAGTTGTCGTTGTCCCCAGTTTCGTCAGCATCAATTCGGCTCGAAGACGCTCCATTTCACGTTCGCCTCGCCATCTCCTGAAAATGCCAGCTCCCAGAGCCAGTCCCACCAAACCACCTGAAATGAATGCCGAGAGCACCCACAAAGCCAGGGGCTGAGGTGCAAATACAATGAAGCCAAACGACAGTGCTACTTGTTCAGTATTGAAGAATGTAAATCCGACAGTGAGCAAGAAGATCAGCACGAGGAAAAGCAACTTGAAGGCACGTGAAAGCTTCAACATAAGGTCAGTGTCTCCAGATTTTCGAGCTGCGCAGAAGCAAAAAATTCAAGGATCATGCAATACAAAAACGGCAAGCTCTTTCGAGATTGCCGTTTTCAGTTACACAGTCAGGCGAGCCTGCCAAGCTATGGATAGGTTTCCAAGCTTAGATTGACTCTGTCACGCAACTCCTTACCAGGCTTGAAATGAGGCACGTACTTCCCATTCAAATCAACCGGCGTACCAGTCTTGGGGTTGCGGCCTACCCGGGGAATTCGGTAGTGAAGTGAAAAACTTCCGAATCCCCGAATCTCTATCCGACCACCTTCGGACAACACCTGAGACATATATTCAATCATTGCCTTCACGGACAACTCCACATCTTTGGATGAGAGCTGAGTCTGCTTTCCTGCAATTCGATCTATAAGTTCAGACTTGGTCATGGCCTATTCCTTGTAAATAATCCTGCTGACATCAGTCAACGCTGCACGCGAACACAAGCACGTTCAGAAATTACTTCTTGTCCATCTCTGCTTTGATCAGGTCACCAATTGTGGTTGGTGCTGCCGATGCTGGCTCCTGATTCTTGTGGTCCTGTATAGCAGACTTCTCGTCATCAATTTCGATTGCCTTGATGGAAAGACCAAGTACTCGGCTCTTGCGATCAACACTGATCACCTTCACTTCTACTTCATCGCCTTCCTTCAACGCGTTGCGAGCGTCCTCCACTTTGTCTCGACTTATTTCAGATGCACGCAGTACACCCTCTACGCCGTCCTTCAATGTAACAGTGGCAGACTTCGCATCAACGGAGGACACTACGCCCTTGACGATGCTGCCCTTCTCGAATTCACCAACGTAGCTGACGAACGGGTCATCAGAAAGCTGCTTGATACCAAGGGAAATACGTTCACGCTCGGAGTCGATGGACAGAATGACTGTCTCGATCTCGTCACCCTTCTTGTAGGCACGGACTGCCTCCTCGCCCGGCTCATCCCAAGAGATGTCGGACAGGTGCACCAGACCGTCGATGTTGCCTTCGAGCCCGATGAAGATACCGAAGTCAGTGATGGACTTGATGCTGCCACTGATCTTGTCGCCCTTCTTGTAAGTCTCTGCAAATCGATCCCATGGATTCTGGAAGCACTGCTTGATACCCAGAGAAATACGACGTCTTTCTTCGTCGATATCCAGAATCATCACATCTACAACATCGCCCAGCTGAACCACTTTGGATGGATGAACGTTCTTGTTCGTCCAGTCCATTTCAGACACGTGTACCAGACCCTCTACGCCCTGTTCCAGTTCCGCGAAGCAACCGTAGTCAGTAAGGTTGGTAACAGTTGCCTTGACGATGGAATTTTCCGGGTAACGCGCCTTGATTGCGACCCATGGATCTTCTCCGAGCTGCTTGAGGCCCAGAGAAACACGATTGCGCTCTCTGTCGTACTTCAGAATCTTCACCTGAATCTCATCGCCAACATTGACGATCTCACTTGGGTGCTTGATACGCTTCCAGGACATGTCGGTAATGTGCAGCAGACCGTCCACACCACCCAGATCCACGAACGCGCCGTAATCTGTGAGGTTCTTGACGACACCCTTGACGGACATGCCCTCCTGCAGAGCCGCCAGCAATTCATCGCGCTCTTCAGTGCTGACCGCTTCCAGAACCGCACGACGGGAAACCACCACGTTGTTGCGCTTCTGATCCAGCTTGATCAGTTTGAATTCCAGTTCCTGGCCTTCCAGGTGAGTTGTGTCGCGGATAGGACGTACGTCGACAAGAGAGCCCGGCAGGAACGCACGGATATTGTTGAGGTCAACGGTGAAACCACCTTTGACCTTGCCATTGATCACACCAATGACTACTTCGTTCTTCTCGAATGCTGCTTCCAGATCCATCCAGGACTCGGCGCGTTTGGCCTTCTCACGGGACAGACGTGTTTCACCGAAACCGTCTTCAACAGTTTCCAGCGCTACTTTGACTGAATCGCCAACTGACAGAGAAAACGTGCCGTTCTCATCCAGAAACTGGCTGCGTGGAATAACACCTTCGGACTTCAATCCAGCGTGGACCGTTACCCAGTCCGAATCGATCGCAATGATTACACCAGTCACAATGGCACCAGGTGTCATATCAATATCATTCAAGCTCTGTTCAAACAATTCAGCGAAACTTTCAGTCATTTCAATTCCTGTGTATTACGAGACTTGCCGCGCTCCAGCTTGCACGGGGTTGTTGAAAAAGTAATGTGATCGACACGCGCTGGTTGAATCGCTCACTTTACGAGAATGCCTGTTTTCCTCAATTCTGTACCAAATCGTTCTTTCACGAGAAGGAGCACCTGCTCGACAACCTGATCGATGGAAAGTGACGTGGTGTCTAGTGTCACTGCATCCTCGGCGGGCTTGAGCGGCGATATGCTGCGGGTGCTGTCCCGTTCGTCCCGGGCTTGGATATCCAGAAAAAGGGCGGAGAGGTTAACATCAATACCCTTACCAATCAACTGCTTATAACGTCGTTTTGCTCTCTCTTCGGCCGAGGCGGTCAGGAACACCTTCAGCGCGGCATCTGGAAACACTACAGTTCCCATGTCTCTGCCATCTGCCACCAGTCCTGGCCACTGCCGAAACTGGTGCTGGCGGTCCAGCAAGACAGCCCGGACAGCAGGAATGACCGCCACTTCAGAGGCAGCCGCGCCCGCTGTTTCGTCACGCAGCCTGTCAGAGACTTCCATACCGTCAAGCCAGATGCCCCCACCCTCCAGGTCAAAGCGAATATCCATCGCTGAAGCAAGGGCAAGCAATTCCGGCTCGTCAGTTGTAGATACGCCCGCTCTATTGGCAGCCAGCCCAAGCAGCCGGTACAAAGCGCCGCTATCAAGAAAATGCCAACCAAGAATCGCCGCAATACGCGTGCTGATAGTGCCTTTGCCTGATCCACCGGGTCCATCTATCGTTAGGACGGGGATCGAAAGTTCTCCCCCTGCAGCCCCGTCAATTCTACCCTCGGACAATCCGGACTCCCTGAAATGACGGGAAACAAAATGATCTCTTGTTCCTTTTGCACTCGCAAAACGTTGCGCCATGTATTCGCCTTCCTTGTTGAGAATCGCGCTCCGCATTCTGGACAGTTCGTCCATGTAGGCATCAAGCACAGCAATTGTTGCGGGGCCATTCGCGAGAAATATGTCTCGCCACATCGACGGATCACTGGATGCTATTCGGGTAAATCCGGCGAACCCGCCAGCGGCGTAGCGAAAAATGTCATCAGACAAGTGCTGTTGAGTAAGCGTATTGACCAATGCGTACGCGAGAAGATGTGGCAAATGGCTGGTGGCAGCCAGAACAGCATCATGAGTCCCAACTTCCATGAAATGTACGTCTGCACCCAATTGTCGCCACATAAGCGAAACCAGGTCCAATGCCTCTGAGGAGGTGCTGGTCAACGGAGTAATAATCACTTTCCGATCGGCGTACAGGCCCGCAGAAGACGCGTCATAGCCGCTTTTTTCCGAACCGGCAATCGGATGCGCAGGCACAAAAAAGGCTTGATCACCCCCATAAATGCTGCGAACGTCTTCTAAGACGCTCCCTTTGACACTGGCAGCATCTGTAATGACCACGTCATGGCGAGCATGCGAACGAAGCTGCTCCAGTATTGACCGCATACTGAGAGTAGGCACTGCGATGATGATCAGGTCTGCCTCACCTGCAATCTCATGCAAATCTGTAGACCAGAAGTCGATGACGCCGTCGGACTGGGCTTTGCGCAATTGCACTTCATCACGCCCGCACGCGCCTATGAATTTGCACACGGAGTGCTGACGCAGCCCGCGAGCAATAGACCCCCCTATCAATCCAAGACCCACAATCAGCACATGCATGTCATTGAGTTGTTTCATGCGCTTACACCGTTGCCACTGGGTAAGAGCCAAGATTCTTGACATTCACTGTGCGATCCCGCAGTTGCTCGAAAACACTGATTACAGCAGCATCCTCTGCATGGCCCTCGAAATCGATGAAAAACACATAGGCCCAAATGCTGTCTCGCGCGGGCCGGGTTTCGATCTTGGTGAGGCTGACCTGGAAGGTATTGAAAGGTTCGAGAACACGAAACAATGCGCCAGGCTTGTTTTCAGTGCACACCAGAATGGAGGTTTTGTCCCGGCCGGTGCGCAGGGCGCTCTCGCGGGAAAGCACCAGAAACCGCGTGCTGTTGTTGCTTTGGTCCTGGATGCGGCGCTCGGCAATCTGCAAGCCATACAAATAGGCAGCCCGCTCTCCTGCAATAGCAGCCGTCGTGGGATCCTCCGAAGCTATACGAGCGGCTTCCGCATTGCTGGCCACTTCAGTGGTGGCCACAGTTGGCCAGTGCGCCTTGAGCCAATGGCGACATTGAGCCAGAGACTGACGGTGAGACACGATCCGGTGTATTGCGGCAGGCGTGGTGTCCCGGCGCATCAGGAAATTGTGCTCTATAGGAATGATGACTTCCGCAACAATGCCGAGCGAGGTGTCCATCAGGCAATCCTGAGTGATGTTCACAGCACCTTCGGTGGAGTTCTCAACAGGCACTACACCATAACGGGCGCGCCCGGCTTCTACCTCAACAAACACCTCATCAATGGATGACATTCCGCGCTTGGGAATTGCTTCGCCAAAATGCCGATCGGCGGCTGCATGTGTGAAAGTGCCTGCAGGGCCCAGAAAGGCAACAACATCCTTTTTGCCGTTTTGCTCGCTGGTGTCACTCACGCTTGCAAGCCCTCCTTCAGCTTCTCGCCTGTCAGATGCAACTTCATGCTTCGGGCGTATCCTGAGAATCAGCTACCTCAGCAGAATCCGCGATATCGACGGCTGGCTGACCACTATCGTCTGGCTCCTCGATGCGCTCGAGGCCGACCAGCTTTTCTTCAGACTTCAATTTTATCAGCCGCACGCCCTGGGTATTGCGACTCAACACGGAGACTTCGTCTACCCGAGTTCGCACCAGTGTGCCGCGGTCTGAAATGAGCATGATCTCGTCACCTTCAGATACCTGCACAGCACCAACCAGCTTGCCATTGCGCTCGCTGGTCTGCATACCGATGACGCCTTGTCCGCCGCGACCGTACAGCGGAAACTCTTCACTATTGGTGCGCTTGCCGTAGCCATTCTCCGACACGGTCAGGACTTGCTTGCTGTCCTCTGGAATGATCAGCGCGATCATCTGTTGTCCTTCCTGCAGTCGAATACCACGGACACCTCGAGCTGTTCGACCCATCTCCCGCACGTCTGTCTCGCGGAATCGAATGGTCTTCCCGCTGCTGCTGAACAACATGATGTCCTGTTGCCCGTCAGTTTCTGCAGTGCCGATCAGCGTGTCGCCTTCATCCAGCTCGATGGCGCGAAGACCAACGCTGCGCTGCCTGGAGAAGCTGCTCAAGGATGTTCTTTTCACTGTGCCCATGGCTGTGGCCATGAAAACGAAATGCCCTTCGGCGTACTCTCTAACGGGCAATAGACTGGTAATGTGCTCTCCTTCCTCGAGCGGAAGAATATTGACGATTGGTTTGCCGCGCGATATGCGGCTTGCCAGAGGAATATTGAAGACACGCAGCCAGTAGACCTTGCCAGTGCTGGTGAAGCACAAAAGTGTGTCGTGGCTGCTGGCAATCAGCAGATGCTCGACAACATCTTCGTCCTTCACACTGGCAGCCGCCTTGCCCATGCCGCCACGGCGCTGCGCCTGATAGTCTGTCAAAGGTTGCGACTTGGCATACCCACTTCGGGAAATAGTAACTACGCGGTCTTCTTCCGTAATCAGGTCTTCCATCGACAGGTCGAGTTGTGACGTCGTGATCTCTGTCTTGCGCTCATCACCATAGTTCTCGCGCACCTGCGCCAGTTCTTCCCGTACGACGGTGAACAGCCGCATTTCGCTGCCGAGAATGTCCATATAGTCGCTGATCTGTCGCAAAAGCTCCTGGTAGTCGTTGATAAGTTTTTCCTGCTCCAGACCCGTCAATCGATTCAAACGCAAATCGAGAATCGCCTGAGCCTGAGCGGGAGAAAGATAGTAATCCTGACCACGCATGCCGAAAACTGCTGGCAGATCTTCAGGACGACAGGCATCAGCGCCAGCCTCGCCCAGCAACTGCAGCACGCTGACTGCGCGCCAGGCTCGCGCCATCAACTTCTCCTTGGCTTCGGAGGTCGTGGGAGACTCCTTGATCAGTGCGATGACCGCATCGATATCCGCCAGCGCGACTGCGAGACCTTCCAGAATATGGCCCTTCTCACGGGCCTTGCGCAGCAGGTATACGGTTCTGCGTGTCACTACCTCGCGGCGATGACGAATGAAAGACTGAATGATTTGCTTCAGATTCAAAAGCTTGGGCTGACCATCGACCAGCGCCACCATGTTGATGCCGAACACGGACTGCATCTGGGTCTGGGCATAGAGGTTGTTCAGAACAACTTCGCCCACTTCTCCGCGGCGCAGTTCGATGACGATACGCATACCGTCCTTGTCAGACTCGTCGCGCAGCTCGGAGATGCCTTCCAGCTTCTTCTCCTTGACCAGTTCCGCAATGCGTTCGATCAGTCGTGCCTTGTTCAACTGATAAGGAATCTCGGTCACGATGATGGTCTGACGGCCGGTCTTCTCGTCTTCGATGACCTCGGCCCGGGCACGCAGATAGATTCGCCCGCGGCCCGTTCTGTAAGCCTCGACGATGCCGGCCCGCCCATTGATGATCGCTGCTGTCGGGAAATCCGGGCCCTTGATGTGCTCCATCAGCTCGTCGATGGAAATGTCTTCGTTGTCCAGCATGGCCACACAGGCATCTACGACTTCGCGCAGATTGTGCGGCGGGATGTTGGTGGCCATGCCCACGGCGATACCGGAAGAGCCGTTGACCAGGAGATTGGGAATCTGCGTGGGGAAGACGTCGGGAATCTTCTCAGTGCCGTCATAGTTGTCGGAGAAGTCCACTGTCTCCTTGTCCAGATCGGCCATGAGATCGTGGGCAATCTTCGCCATGCGGATCTCGGTATAACGCATGGCGGCCGCCATGTCGCCGTCGACCGATCCAAAATTGCCCTGGCCGTCTACCAGCGTGTAACGCAGCGAGAAACTCTGGGCCATGCGCACAATCGTGTCATAGACGGCCGAGTCACCATGGGGGTGATACTTACCGATCACGTCCCCGACAACGCGTGCTGATTTCTTGTAGGGTTTGTTCCAGTCATTGGAAAGGACATTCATGGCGAACAGAACGCGCCTGTGGACAGGCTTCAAACCATCCCGCACATCCGGCAACGCGCGCCCCACGATGACACTCATCGCATAGGCCAGATAGGACTCCCTCATCTCGCTTTCAAGGGAAACCGGCGATACCTGTTTTGATGTTTCTGACATAACGAACAAATCCCTCAATGTTGCTCACAAGCCTTTGGTGTCACTGGAAAAATCCAGACAATTCTACTACCGGACCTGGTCCCAGAATCGGGCCCCGCGAAAGCGCCTGATGGTATCACAGACTTAGCGGAAGCCGACACAGGGGCGCTATTTCAAAACTCATTGGCTATAATCGCCGGCCACTCACCCCCGGACACAGGGATCAGCCCTGGGCAGGACGTCATGCAACAACGAATTGATCTTCTGATTCACGCTTCGTGGATCGTGACCTGTGACAGCGAGCAGAACATCATGGAGGACCACTGTCTCGCCGTTGCAGACGGACACATCGTGGACATTCTTCCTGGCAACCTTGCTCGATTGACCTATCTCGCAGGGCAGGAGATCGACCTCCGGGGGCATGCCTTGATGCCTGGCCTCGTCAACGCCCACGGCCATGCGGCCATGTCCTTGCTGCGCGGGGCCGCAGATGATCTCTCGCTGCACGCCTGGCTGCAGGACTATATCTGGCCTCTTGAGGGCCGCTGGGTGGACGAGGAGTTCGTCTACCAGGGCACGCGCCTGGCCATCGCAGAAATGCTGCTGTCGGGAACAACCTGCTTTGCCGACATGTATTTCTTTCCCAACGCCGCAGCACGCGCCGCCGTCGAAGCGGGCATGCGAGCTCAGCTGGCCTGCCCGATCATTGACTTTCCGACAGCGTGGGCCAGTGATGCTGACGAATACATCAGCAAAGCCACGGCGCTGCATGATCAGTTCCGCAATCACCCGCTCGTCAGCATCGCGTTCGGCGCGCATGCACCGTATACCGTTTCTGACGCGCCCCTGTTGAAGATTGCCAGCTTCGCCGAGGAGCTCGACATCCCGATCCACATGCATGTGCACGAGACTGCTCAGGAAGTGGCGGATGCCGTCGCTGCATCCGGCAAACGGCCGTTGCAGCGCCTCTTGGAGCTCGGCCTGATCTCGCCGCGGATGGTGTGCGTACACGCCACACAACTGAACGATGAAGAGCGCGCGATGCTCAGCGTGAGCGGCACAACTGTCGTGCATTGCCCGGAGTCCAACTTGAAGCTGGCCAGTGGATTCTGCGAGGTAGCGAAGCTGATCGATGCGGGCGTCAATGTCGCATTGGGAACGGATGGCGCCGCCAGCAACAACGATCTGGACATGTTCAGCGAGATGCGCACCGCGGCGCTGCTGGCCAAAGCCGTAAAGGGAGATGCTTCGGCATTGCCCGCGGCGAAGGCGCTGCAAATGGCTACTCTAAACGGCGCTCGCGCACTGGGGCTTGATAGCGAGATCGGCTCGCTGGAGGCTGGCAAACTCGCCGATATCATTTCAGTCAATCTGAGTGATCTCAATACACAGCCTCTTTTCAATCCGGCATCACAGCTGGTGTACAGCACCAACAGCCGCCAGGTCAGCAACGTCTGGGTGGCCGGCCGCCTGCTGGTGGACAATCGTCAGCTGACAACTATCGACACAGAGGCCGTGCGAAGAGACGTCGCACGCTGGCAACAACGCCTGTATCCAGACACCCGCCATCAGGAGATTCTGCATGAGCACGACTAACACCAATGCGGCAGCCAATTGCGATGACGCCGAGATTCGCAAGTTCGAGGCCCTCGCATCGCGCTGGTGGGACCCCAACAGCGAATTCAAACCACTGCATGAAATCAATCCCCTGCGGATGGGCTTCATCACCGCCAAAACTGTGCTGGCAGGCAAGTCTGTCGTCGACATTGGCTGCGGAGGCGGCATTCTGAGCGAAGCGATGGCCCGTCAGGGAGCAAACGTAACGGCTATCGACATGGCCAACGCGTCCCTGTCAGTAGCGCGGCTGCATCAGCTGGAAAGTGGCCTGCAGATCCGCTACGAGAAGATCTCAGCGGAAGACCTGGCTGCTCGCGAACCCGGCACCTTCGACGTCGTAACCTGCCTCGAGATGCTGGAACATGTGCCTGACCCACAGTCAGTGGTCCAGGCCTGTGCCAGGCTCGCCAAACCCGGTGGACACCTCTTTTTCTCCACGATCAACCGCAATCCCAAGTCCTACGTCTTTGCCATACTGGGTGCCGAGTACATTCTGAATCTGCTGCCAAGAGGCACTCATGAGTACGCCAGATTCATCAAGCCCTCTGAGCTTGCCGGCTGGACCCGCCACAGCAGCCTGGACTCGGGAGAACTCACTGGCATGACTTACAACCTGCTGACCAAGCGCTACTCGCTGGGCAAGGATGTGGACGTGAATTACATGATGCACTGCACGCGTCCGGCAGACGGGATTGCCCTCAAGTGAACAGCGTCAAACAGAGCTACAAGGGCCTGCCTGGCTGTGTGTTGTTCGATCTGGACGGCACCCTTGTCGATACGGCACCTGACTTCTCCACCGTTCTGCGCACGATGACGGAGGAGCTGGGCCTTGCGCCCGTTCTCGAAGAGCGGGTTCTGCAGACTGTCTCCAACGGCGCCGGGGCACTGGTGCAGATGGCCTTTGGTCTGGCACCAGAGCACACGGACTTCCAGCACCGCCTGGACCGCCTGCTGACCCTGTATGCCGCTCAGATACCGCAGACCAGGTCGCGACTTTACCCCGGAATGGAAACGCTTCTGCGCTACCTCGAAGGCAACGGCATCGCCTGGGGCGTTGTGACCAACAAGGCAGTAAAATTCAGCGCCCCACTGCTGAAGGCTCTGCAATTGGACACCCGCTGCGCCGCGCTCATCTGCCCGGACCATGTAACGCGCACCAAGCCAGACCCCGAGCCACTGCTGCTGGCCTGCGCACGTATTGGCTGCGAGCCCGCATCAGCGATATACGTAGGAGACCACGCACGCGACATCACCGCGGGACGCGCGGCGGGCATGTACACCATTGCCGCGGCCTACGGCTACATTGCCCCGGAAGATACCGCTACGGCCTGGGGAGCAGACATGATCATCGCCGACGCAGACACGTTGACACACTGGCTGCGACATCTGTCTCCGACCTCCTGACACACACACAGAGAACTCTGACTCACCATGGAACATACAATGGAACATTACCACCCGAAGCCAGACCTGCTCGATGGCCGAACAATCCTGGTCACAGGTGCCGGCGACGGCCTGGGCAAAGCCGCGGCGACGAGCTTCGCCGAACATGGCGCCACCGTGATTCTGCTGGGAAAAACCCAGTCCAAACTGGAATCGCTGTATGACGAGATCGTCGGCAAGGGACTGCCGGAACCTGTCATCCATCCGATGAACCTGCACACGGCCGTCGAAGAGGAATACAAGGTGCTCGGCGACTCAATTCTTGAGCAGTTTGGACGCCTGGACGGCATTCTGCACAGCGCCGCTGTTCTGGGCCCCCGCACACCCATTCAGTTCTATGCCGCCGAATCCTGGATGAAGGTGATGCAGGTGAATGTCAACGCGGCATTTCTCCTGTGCAAGTCGCTGATGCCAGCATTGCAGGCATCAGCCGATGCCAGCATTGCCTTCACATCATCCAGCGTTGGTCGCAAGGGCCGGGCCTACTGGGGAGGGTACTCCGTCAGCAAGTTTGCGGTTGAAGGCCTGATGCAGGTACTTGCCGACGAACTGCGTCAAACCAGCGCCATCCGCGTCAACAGTATTGACCCGGGCGCCACGCGCACCAACATGCGCAAGGAAGCCTATCCGGCAGAAGACCCGAATACCCTGGTCACTCCGCAGGAAAGAATGGGCCTGTACCTCTACCTTATGGGAAGCGACAGCAAAGGCATCACGGGACAGGCTTTGCACGCCTGAAGCGACACGGCGCGTCAGAAATATGACGCGAAACGCAGCGACAGTGCCGGCAAATCGACAAAAATTGCCGCTCCCAATCCAGGAGCGGCAATCGCTCCCCGTCACAGCGTGCTCGACATTACCCGCCTTGATTATCGTAACCAATTGAATAAAAAGACCTTAATTCATAAACCTCAGGGTTGGCATGATACTGGCTTTAGCTCCTCCGCAGGCATCAATCAGGATGCTCGCTGCAATTGTCTGCCGCTTTTGCAGACACATGGACTCAGGAGCTTCAAACAATGGCTACGCCACTGCAAACCTCGAACACCATCGACTTCAACAGCGCCAGAATCAGTCTGACAAAGCCTCAGATCACGCCAAACGAAGTCGCGCGCGAGAATTACAGCGAGCGGCGCTATCGCATGGCCGCCAGCCTGCAGACCACTCTGGACATTGAACAACTTCTGCATCTCTTCCTTGCAGATCTGAAGCCAAGCGTGGAACTGGACGGGCTTCAGTACATCAATGAAACCCAGCAACTGCAGATTGTGTCCGGTAAAAAAGCCTCGCACAGCTGTGGATATCGACTGATTACTGCCAACGATCATCTTGGGGAAATCGTCTTCTATCGCAATACCCGTTTTTCTGACCAGAATCTGCAAGCCATCGAAGTCATGCTGAGCGCGCTGATCTGCCCGCTGCGCAACGCGCTGACCTACCGCGATGCCTTGATGGCCTCCCTGACAGACCCTCTGACCGGCGCCGGCAATCGCATTGCCATGGACCATGCGCTGGAGCGCGAACTCAATCTGGCGCGCCGCTTCAAGCAGCCGATGTCCTTGCTGGTGCTGGATGTCGACAAGTTCAAAGTGATCAACGACACCTTCGGGCACAGCGCAGGCGATGCGGTGTTGCGGCAGATTGTCAGCGCCGTGGTGCGCATCAACCGCAATACCGATCTGACGTTCCGTTACGGTGGCGACGAGCTGGTAGTACTGCTCAACCGCACAAACGCTGAAGGTGCCCTCGTGATTGCCGAACGTTTGCGCAAGGCAATCGAAGGCATGGAAATCATTGTTGGAGAAGAAAGCATCACCACGACTGTCAGCATAGGCGTAACGTCCTTTGTCAATCAGGATACCGCCGAGAGCATGTTCAACCGTGCAGACAAGGCGCTGTATCTGATCAAGAGTGCTGGCGGCAACAAGGCCATCGGACTCTGACACGTCGAACACAAACCAGAAAGAGCAATCAAGGGGTAAATCATGGTCGTCTCCGTAAGTGCAAATCTGCATTCCGAGGCCAGTACCGACAAGACCAGGGCCATCATTCAGACGGATGCATTCAGTGCCGAGAAACTCGACCTGAAGATTCAGCTGGGCGAAGTGCTGCAGACATCGCTGGACCTGAACATGCTGCTGAAGCTGTTTCTGGAAAAAGTGAGCACTGTGGTGCGACTGGATGGCATTCACTACTCGAATGAAGATCTCGGGATTGAAGCGTCCATCGCCAAGCAGGCGACGCACAGCTGCGGCTACCGTCTCATCACCAGCGAAGACAAACTGGGTGAAGTGATTTTCAAGCGCGGCAAAAAGTTCACTGAAAAAGAACTGAGCATTCTAGAAACACTGCTTTCCACTCTGATATATCCGCTGCGCAATGCATTGCGCTTCAGCATGGCGGTGCGCAGTGCGTTCATGGACCCCCTCACAGGTGCGGGCAATTCCCGCTTCCTGCCGCAGACGCTGGATAGAGAAATCGATCTGGCCAAGCGCCACAATCAGCCACTCAGCGTGCTGATGGTGGAAGTGGATGGCTTCCGCAAACTTCTTGACCAGCATGGCCTGGGGAATGCAGAGCGTGTTCTGCGCGAGCTGGCAGCCAATCTCAGCCAGTGGTCTCGAACAACGGATGCGGTTTTCAGAAATAATGGCGATCAGTTCATGCTCATTCTAAGCAATACTGACAAAGTGGGCGCGAATGTCATCGCCCGGCGCATTCAGGAAGGCGCGGCAGCCATGTGCTCCGTTGCCGCAGATAATTCCACGGCAGTAGCGGAGTCACTGTCCCCGAGTCAGGGACTGGCAGTAGTGACGGGCACTGATTCCAGCACCAGTCTGCTGGAACGTGCGGCCAAGGCACTCGCCAGCGCCAGAAAGCGTGGCGGCAACCTGATTCACAACTGAACTGTCTCAGCGTCGCACTGGCGCAAGTTTGCGCGGCTTTGCGTTCATTGGCAGGTTGACGGCATTGTAAAGCAGGCTCATTTCCTCACGGGGCAGTTCGTAGAACTCGCCCCGAGTGACTTTGCTGGGGATGAAAATCGGACCATACCGGACGCGCTTCAAGCGGCTGACGCGAATGCCCTGGGATTCCCAAAGCTTGCGCACTTCGCGATTGCGCCCTTCCATCAGCACAACGTGGTACCAGCGATTGACACCTTCGCCCGCAAAATACTGAATGTCAGTAAACCGGCACAGGTGGTCTTCAATCATGACGCCCTTGAGCAAATTTCGAATGACCTCCTCCGACACATCTCCCATTACGCGCACGGCATATTCCCGGTCAATATTCGATGACGGATGCATGAGCCGGTTGGCCAGCTCGCCATCAGTGGTGAACAGCAGCAAGCCACTGGTGTTGATGTCGAGACGGCCAATGGCTACCCAGCGTCCATGGGTGATCTTCGGCAGCTTGTCGAACACCGAGGGGCGCCCTTCCGGATCCTTGCGTGAGCAGATCTCGTCTTCGGGTTTGTTGTAGAGAAGTACTCGCTGCATTTCGGCCACGGCGCTGTTCGGGTTGACTTTCTTGCCATCCACCAGCAGCACATCATCCTTGCCGACACGATCGCCGATCATGGCTACGACGCCATTGATCTTCACGCGAGCCTGCTTGATCCATTCTTCCAGCTCACGACGTGAACCGAAGCCGGCACGCGCCAGCACTTTCTGCAGCTTTTCGTTCATGATGTCTCCCGACATGCAAAGGGCCGGCGTCGCCTGTGCCACGCCAGCAGGTTGAATCAGACTTGCTCTTCTGCATCCGGAGAATCGTCGCGACGACGAGACTCCTTTTCTTCATTGCGGGCACCGAACTGACCAATACCAAGAATTTCGTCCAGCGGACGCTTCGCCAGCGCAATGGCCTCTTCTTCGTCGAGAAAGCCTTCTCCGGAATCCAGATCATCACTGTCGTCGGCGTCGAGGTCCTCGACGTCATCTTCCAGGGGGATTGGAGGCAGGTCCAGCACGCGCATCCCAGCCAGATCATCGTCCTCCAGCGCCAGTTCCGGATTCAACTTGTCCAGATCGCGGATCTCTGACAGCGGCGGCAACTCTTGCAGACTCTTCAGATTGAAGTAGTCAAGAAATTGCCGGGTCGTTGCAAACATGGCGGGGCGACCTGGCACGTCACGGTGACCTACTACCCGGATCCACTCGCGGTCCAGCAGGGTACGAATGATGGTGGAGCTGACGCTGACGCCACGGATCTCTTCTATATCGCCCCGAGTAATCGGCTGCCTGTAGGCGACCAGTGCGAGGGTCTCGAGAAGGGCGCGGGTGTAGCGTTGCGGCTTCTCTTCCCATAGGCGCGACACCCAGGGGCTCAGCTCCTGACGCACCTGGAAGCGAAATCCTGACGCCACTTCCTTCAACTCGAATCCACGGCCGGCGCAGTCAGCAGCTACCTGTCCGACTGCCGCTCGCAACTCCTCTTCCGAGGGACGCTCCTCTTCCAGAAAGACTTCCGCAATTGCTGTCAGAGACAAGGGTTTGCTTGCAGCCAACAGCAAGCCTTCGATGATCTGGCGGAGTTTGTAGTCTGTCTCGTTCATTCACTTCTAGCCTTCAGATGTATGGGACCAAACGGCTCGGTCTGCACAATTTCGATCAGGGAATCCTTGATCAGTTCCATGACGGCCAGAAAGGTGACCACCACCCCCAGCCTTCCCTCTTCCCGCATCAGCAGGGAAACCAATGGCACAAACCGCTGCGAGGACAGGCGTACCAGAATTTCGGACATCTTTTCGCGTGTGGAAAGCGTTTCCCTCTGAACATGGTGGCGCTCGAACATGTCGGCACGGCGCAACACCATGGCCAATGAAATGAGAATCTCGCGCAGATCCACGTCGGGTTCAGGCGCCTGGCGATCCATTTTCGGCGACTCGGCCTCGGCCGCATAAATATCTCGCTCCAGTCTTGGCAGCTCGTCCAAGTCTTCGGCGGCTTTCTTGTAACGCTCGTATTCCTGCAGGCGGCGAATCAGTTGCGCTCGCGGATCCTCTTCCTCGTCTTCATCGGTGCTGCTGCGTGGCAACAACATGCGCGACTTGATTTCGGCCAGCATGGCGGCCATCACCAGATACTCTCCGGCCAGTTCGAACTGACTGGCTTCCATCAGGTCAACGTAGGCCATGTACTGATCGGTAATGTCGGATACGTTGATATCCAGGATGTCGATGTTCTGGCGCTTTATAAGGTACAGCAGCAAATCCAGTGGCCCCTCGAAGGCCTCCAGAAAGACTTCCAGCGCATCGGGCGGGATATACAGATCGGTAGGCAGCTCGGTCACTGCCTTGCCGTCAAGGAATGCAAAAGGCATTTCCTGCTGAGTGCCATCCGCCTCCTGGTCACCGCCGTCCTCACTGCCAGAGCGACGCCTGCCTGGCACCAGCAGGCGCCCACGTGGCTGCGCCGCGCCCTCTTCCGAGGGCACCGTCACTGCAGGATTGGCGTCAGGTGTTTCGGACATGCTGGGTTCCTAGCGGTAGTTCAAGCCCATGGCCTGGCGGACATCGTCCATGGTCCGCACTGCAGTCTCCCGCGCGCGCTCACTGCCCGCTGCAAGCACTGCGCGCACTGCATCGGGATTCTTTTCATATTCGGCAGCGCGTACCTGTATGGGCTGCAATTCGGCGATGACCGCGTCGATAACGGGGCGTTTGCACTCCAGACAACCTATTCCGGCGCTGCGGCACCCGGCTTGAACCCAGTTGCGGGTGGTCTGATCGGAATAGACCTCATGCAGCTGCCAAACGGGGCACCTCGACGGATCACCCGGATCGGTGCGGCGAATGCGTGCGGGATCCGTCGGCATTGTGGAAATCTTCTTCTGCACCTGGTCCAGCGGCTCGCGCAGTGCAATGGTGTTGTTGTAGGACTTGGACATCTTCTGCCCGTCCAGACCCGGCATCTTCGCGGCGGGCGTCAGCAGCGCCTGAGGCTCGACGAGAATCATCTTGCCACTGCCTTCCAGATGCCCGAGCAGGCGCTCCTTGTCACTGCCGGAAAGATTCTGCTGGGCGTTGACCAATGCCCGGCCACTTTCCAGAGCATCCTGTGAACCATCCTGCTGATAGGCCGTGCGCAGAACCGCGAATTCGCGCACCGCACTCTTGCCCATTTTGCGCAAGGCCTGCTCGGCACGCTCTGCAAAATCGGGCTCGCGCCCGTACATGTGGTTGAAGCGGCGAGCCACTTCGCGAGTCAGCTCAACGTGGGCCACCTGGTCCGCGCCTACCGGAACATGGGCCGCCTTGTAGATGAGAATGTCAGCACTCTGCAGCAGCGGATAACCAAGGAACCCGTAGGTCTCAAGATCCTTGTCGCGAAGTTTCTCCTGCTGGTCCTTGTAGCTTGGCACGCGCTCGAGCCAGCCCAGTGGCGTGATCATCGACAGCAGCAGATGCAGTTCGGCATGTTCAGGCACTCTGGACTGCAGAAACAGGGAACTGGCATTCGGGTCGACGCCCACTGCCAGCCAGTCGATCACCATCTCGAACACACTTTCCTGGAGAATCCGGGGGTCACTGTAGTGAGTGGTCAGTGCATGCCAGTCAGCGACGAAGAAAAAGCACTCGTACTGGTGTTGCAACACAATCCAGTTCTTGAGCACGCCATGCAGATGACCCAGGTGGAGCCTGCCTGTCGGGCGCATGCCTGAGAGAACGCGTTGCTGCGAATGGGCGGAAGACAATCCCTCACTCCTTGATTTTCTGACCGATTTTTAAGTGCGGCATTATTGCAGATGGGCTGTTCGAATACGATTGATTTTCTGTTGGCAGGGCTTGGCAAGCTACTGGAACGGGGTGGGGTCGCCTTTTCCGGTGCGCAATACCTGGGCTGCACCCTCCGCGAGATCGATCACGGTAGTGGCTTCATTCCCGCAAGAGCCGCTGTCGATGATGAGATCCACCAGATGCTCCATACGATCCTGAATGTCATAGATATCCGTCAGTGGCTCAGGGTCGCCCGGCAGAATGAGACTGGTGCTCATCAGTGGCTGCCCGATCTCTGCGATCAAGGCTTGAGCAACGGCATTGTCGGGCACTCGCAGGCCGATGGTCTTGCGCCGGGGATGCATGAGACGGCGCGGAACTTCGGCCGTCGCATTGAGAATGAACGTGTATGGACCTGGTGTATACGCCTTCAAGAGGCGATAAGCGCTGTTGGGCACCTTTGCATAAGTAGCGATGGAAGAAAGATCGGCGCAGACCAGCGTGAAATTGTGCTTGTCGTCCAGTTGCCGGATGCGGCGGATGCGCTCCAGCGCATCCTTGTCACCGATGCAGCAACCCAGTGCATAAGTGGAATCCGTCGGATAGATGATGACGCCCCCTTCCAGCAGCACCCGCACGGCATGCTTGATGAGGCGAGGTTCCGGATTCTGAGGATGGATATGGAGCAGCTGGGCCATGGGAACATCACTTGCCGGAGTCTGCAGACAGTGGCTGGAGCGCTGTCTGTCGGGGCCGGCGCGGCGAACAATACCAGACTCCCCCGGGCAAATCGATTACCATGAGCGCCTCAAAACACCCCCAATTCAGCGAGGAAAACCAGGAATGCTGTACGCCATACTCTGTGAAGACGTCCCCGACAGCCTGCCGTTGCGCCTGGCTGCCAGACCCGCCCATCTCGAACGCCTCCAGTCCATGGTGGAGGCCGGAAGAATCATCCTGGCTGGCCCGCACCCAGCAGTCGATTCAGTTGATCCAGGCGCTGCAGGCTTTACGGGCAGCCTGATCGTGGCAAGTTTCGACACACTGCAGGAAGCGCAGGTCTGGGCGAATGCCGACCCCTATGTCACGGCGGGCGTCTTCGCCAAAGTCACGGTCAAACCCTTCCGCAAGGTACTCCCCTGAACGGATTCAGGGTGCCGAATCTGTCGGCCTGAGGGCCGGAAACCCGACGTCCAGAGTGGCATTCCACGCATCGACTTCGGCTTTCCTGCGTGCCATCAACGCCGTAGTATCTCCCGTGATGGTGATGCTGACGATGCGATCCCCGCGGGCAATGCTGCGCACTACTTCCATGCCGCTGGTGACATAGCCGAACACCGAGTGCAAGCCATCCAGATGAGGCGTTGGCACCAGCGTGAAGAAGAACTGGCTGCCGTCGGTCCCTGGACCGCTGTTGGCCATGGACAGGGTGCCGGGGCGCGTGTGCTTGAGCACGATCTCGCCAGTGTAACGATACCCCGGTCCTCCCGTGCCTGTGCCCAGCGGGTCCCCCCCCTGTGCTACGAAGTTGCGCTCGACACGGTGAAATGTGAGGCCGTCATAGAATCCGCGGCGAGCCAGATTCACGAAACTGGCCACGGTCGTGGGTGCCGCGCGCTCATTGAGGTCGGCTTCGATCGTGCCCTTGTCTGTCACGATCGTGGCTTTGAGGGACTGGGCATGAGCGCTGCCCGCGCAGCATAGCAACATCACACTGCACACCAGTACGCGCGTGTTTGACAGCAACCGTCCAAGCCTCATAAATCCATCCTGAATTGCATGATCACGGGAGCATGATCAGAGAACTGCTGCCCCGTATAAATCTGCGCCGCCTCCACCGTGTCGACCAGCTCGGGGCCGATTACATGGTAGTCGAGACGCCACCCGACATTCTTTGCACGTGCCTGACCGCGCGCCGACCACCAGCTGTATTGCTCAGGCTGCTTGTTGACCAGCCGGAACGCATCCACCCAGCCAGCCTCGTCATAAAGTGTGTTCAGCCAGCGGCGCTCCTCGGGCAAAAAACCTGAATTCTTCTGGTTGGATTTCCAGTTCTTGAGGTCGATTTCCTTGTGACAAATATTCCAGTCGCCGCAAATTATGTAGTGACGACTGTCTGCCCGCAGCGCGCGCATGTGCTTCATGAAATCGTGAAGAAAAGAGAACTTGCAGGACTGACGCTCTTCGCCGCTGGAGCCGGATGGCAGATATAGTGATGCCACACTGAGATTGCCAAAATCAGCCTGGATATAGCGCCCCTCCTCATCTGCCAGCGCAAAGCCCAGCCCGGGCGTTACTCTGTCGGGCTTTTTTCTGGAAAAGATCGCCGTGCCGGAATACCCCTTCTTGAGCGCATCAAAATAATAGCAGTGAAACCCTTCCGGGAAGTACTGTGCGTCTTCCAGCTGACCGATCTGCGCTTTGGTTTCCTGCAGACATACAATGTCGACATCCTGCGTCTTCAACCAGTCGAAGAAGCCCTTCTTCGCTGCTGATCGAATGCCGTTGCAATTCAATGTCATGACTTTCACAGACCGACCTCCTTTGCGACTGAAGCCTGAGCCCGCACGAGCCTGACCAGCTCGGTGACCATGGGTTTCATGAAGAACTGGGACTCCGGCATCACTCTGACGCGCACGCCAGCAGCCGTCAACTGATCGCCCACCACCGGGCCCACAGCAGCCACGGTTACGCGGGCGAGGCCAGCCTTCAGGACATCCTCGATACCGTGCCGGTGCGCTACGTCCACGAGACGCGTGTACTGGGGCTGGCTTGTAAACGTCATCATCGTGACGTCGCCGCGGGCAAGGCTGTGCAAGAACTCAACTACTTTTTCCTCGTGCGTATGCGGCGCATAAACATAAGGTGCCACGCTGCTCGCAATGGCACCGCGGCGAAGCAGATAGTCCATCAGCAGCAGGTTGGGCTCTTCACCATACAATTGCACTGCGACTCGCTTGCCAGCCAGCTCAAGCTCCTCCAGCGCCTCTATGACGCCCGGCGTGGTCGGTGCCTTCCCAAGCAGATCGGGCTTGAGGTCGACTTCCTTGAGAGCTCGCCCGGGTTTGGGCCCGCGGCAGACGGTAAAAGTACGCCGGAGGGCAGCAATAAAGGCCTCCTCCCGATCATGCCGCTGGGCCACGCCGCGCAGACGTCGCAGACCTTCGCCAGTAAGGATGATCAGGTAGTCAGCCGGTGTGGCTATGAATTCGTCAATCCAGAGCAGGATTGGCGCAGGATCAGGTGCATCCAGGATGGCGACAAGCGGAACTCGCATGACGCTGGCACCTCGCCTGGCCAGCAGCTCTTCGAGAATGTCGAGTTGCCTGCTTTCGGGGACCGCGACCACCTGTCCGCGCAAGGCAGTCGATGTTTCAGGCTCTTCCATCAAAAGTGTTACCAAAAGAAATAATTACTGTGAGACGAAACGAATATTCGTTACGATAAATAACTTAAAATATCAGTTGTTACCCATATACCCACATGTGTTACGATACGCTCCGTTACAAAGCAGCAAGCAAGTAACACTTCAACCAACCCTTGAATCAGGAGTATCCAATGAGCGAACTTTTTGTAAATGCACGAGCCGTAATGATTTCTGTCACTGTCTTTGCAGCCTCTGTCGCTGTGCCTTTGCTCACAATGCTTGGCGCTGCGTGATCCCGGCCGGCCTCACGGCCATTGACCATCAAAATACCGGGGTCACCCACATGCGAACAAGACAAGACAGCGGCACCTGCACCACTCTCCCGCTGTGAAGGTTTGATCTGAGCGTCAGCCTCTCACAGCGGGAATTCCTTTCCTCGCGTCGCCTCATCCGATCTTCTTGAGTTTGTCCACGAAATTGCAGGGCCTGTGACGACTGTCCAACTGCTGCGACACAATACCTTCCCATGCCGTCCTGCACGCTCCCGGAGAGCCTGGCATGCAGAACACGATAGTGCCATTGGCAAGTCCCGCGAATGCCCGTGACTGAATGGTGGAACAACCGATCTCTGCAAATGACAGCTGTCGAAACAATTCTCCGAAGCCATCGATATGCTTGTCGAGCAAGGGTGTAATTGCAGTGACCGTGTTGTCACGGCACGTAAAGCCCGTCCCTCCCGTCAGCAACACAGCCTGCACATCGTCATCAGCGATCAGGGTTGCCACCATCGCGCGCAACTTGTAGGTATCGTCTTTCACGATCTGCTTGCTGAGCAGGCGGTGGCCGGCCGCATTCACGCACTCCACAAGGTAAGCGCCAGACTTGTCAGTCTCTTCCGTTCGCGTGTCAGACACAGTGACAACGGCGACATTGACAGGGGTGAATTCAGTTTTTTTCTCTGAGTTTGCTAGTGACATGAAAGGCAGGAGTCTCCGCGGTAATGCGACGAATCTGATGCCTTGCAGCCTGGAAAAGGAGGCGGATTCGCGCGGGTTTTTTGGAATACTGATTCAGGAGTGAGGGCTTCAACCACCTGTCATGTTCATAAGCCGGACAGGCTGAACATGGTCTTTCTCATAGAAGAAATGACGCTCGGGCTTCAAGTGCATGGCACCGATGATGGCCTGTTTCACACCCTCCAGCCCACCATTCTGTTCGCGCAGCACGACGCGCAAATCGACGGAATGTTCATTGCCGAGACACAACAGAAGCCGCCCTTCCACTGTCACCCGCACACGGTTGCAGTCACCACAAAAATTGTGACTTACGGGCGAGATGAAACCGATGCGGCTTTTGCGCCCCGGGATCTGGTAATAACGGGATGGCCCGGCTGTCTTGTCCTTGATCGGCAGCACCGCATACTTCGCCGCGATGACACCGCGCACCCACTCATTGCTGCACACCGTGTTTTCACGATCATGATCCGAGGCATTGCCCAGCGGCATCTCTTCGATGAAGGCGATGTCGAGATCACGGTCCAGCGCGTATTCGGTAAGGGCCAGCACTTCGTCATCGTTGTAGCCCTTCATGATTACGGCATTCAAACGGATGTGTTCGAAATTCTGCTGGCGAGCTGCTTCCACGCCGGCAAGCACACTTTCCAGCTTGCCGGTGCGGGAAATGCGCCGGAAGCGCTCGGCATCAAGACTGTCCAGACTGATATTGATGCGATTCACGCCAGCCTGCCGCAGCGGCTGCGCATATTTGTCCAATTGCGCGCCATTGGTGGTCAGCAGCAGCTCCTTGAGACCCGGCAAACGCCCGAGGCTCTCCACCAGTGACATCACATTGTTGCGCACCAGCGGTTCGCCCCCTGTCAGGCGAATCTTGTTCACCCCCAGTTCGGTAAAAGCCTGCGCAATGATATGAAGTTCTTCCAGTGACAGCACCTGATCGCGGGGCAGGAAAGTCATCTCTTCCGTCATGCAGTACACACAGCGGAAGTCACAGCGATCTGTAACGGACAGGCGAATGTAATCCACGCGACGCCCGAAGGAATCAATCAATGCAGGCATTGCGCTGCCGCCTGGGCTGTTCGTGTCTGAAGTTGTGGTGTTTGTCATGTCAGGACTGGGTCAGATAGTGATTCGCGAATTTGGAGCGCACTTCGGTCTTCAAAAGTTTGCCGGTGGCAGTATGGGGAAGCGCGTCCACGAATACAACATCGTCGGGCAACCACCACTTCGCTACCTTGTCGGTCAAAAAGTGCTGCAGCTCGCCTGCACTCACCTGCGCGCCCGCCTTGCGCACGATGAGCAGCAGTGGCCGCTCGTCCCAGCGCGGGTGTGCAATGCCAACTACACAGGCCTCGGCGACAGCGGGATGCCCCACGGCATGATTTTCCAGTTCAATGGAGCTGATCCACTCCCCGCCCGACTTGATGACATCCTTGCTGCGATCGACGATCTGCATGTAACCGGCCGGGTCGATGGTGGACACATCGCCCGTGTCAAACCATCCGCCGCGGAAGGCCGAGCGATCATCATTCTTGTAATAGCCACTGGCGATCCAGGGGCCGCGCACCATCAGCTTGCCGAAAGTCCTGCCATCATGGGGCAAGGGCTGGTCCTGGTCATCGACAATGCGCATCTCCACGCCAAACACGGCGCGGCCCTGCTTTGACTGGATACGCGCGCGAGCCTCCTTGTCGGCCTGCGCAAGGTAGGGCGTGCGGGCGCACAGGCTGCCCATTGGGCTCATCTCCGTCATGCCCCAGGCATGAATCGGAAATACGCCATATACATCCTGGAATTTTTCCATCATGGAGCGCGGGGCTGCCGAGCCGCCGATCACGACATCCTCGACACTGTCCAGATTGCCTTTGATGGAGTCGATGTAATTGAGCAGCCCCAGCCAGACGGTCGGCACCCCCAGCATGGAAGTCGCCTTCTCGCCGTCAATCAATTCGTACAGCGACGCGCCGTCCATGCCCGCTCCCGGAAATACGATGCCTGCGCCTGCTATCGGCGCGCTGTAGGGAACTCCCCATGCGCACACATGAAACATGGGAACGACTGGCAGCACACGGGACATGGGGCCAAGATTCAGCGCCGAAGAGCGGCAGGCCGAAACGGCATGCAGCACGGTGGAGCGATGGGAATACAGCACGCCTTTGGGGTTCCCCGTCGTGCCGGAGGTGTAACACAGCCCAGCTGCAGTGCGTTCATCAAACTCGGGCCAGGCAAACTCTTCGGACTCCTCTGCAATCAGGTCTTCATAGCAGATCAGATTGGGCAGCACCCCGGAGCTCGGCATGTGCGCCGCATCCGTCATCACCACTATACCCTTGACCACCGCAATATGGTCCTTGATGGCTTCCAGCAGCGGCACGAACGTCAGGTCAACGAACAGGTATTTGTCTTCAGCGTGATTGACGATGTAGATGATCTGTTCGGCGAACAGGCGGGGATTGATGGTGTGAATGATGGCGCCCATGCCCGAGATGGCATAGTAGAGCTCAAAATGACGGTAGGTGTTCCATGCCAGGGTGGCAATACGATCGCCCTGATGCACGTCCAGGCTGCGCAGCGCGTTGGCGAGTTTCTTCGTCCTGCGCAGCGCGTCGCCGTAGGAGTAACGATGAATTCCGCCTTCCACCTGACGCGTGACAATTTGCGAATCAGTATTGAATGTCGCCGCGTATTCCAGGATATCCGCAATGTTCAGCGGCTTGTCCATCATGATTCCAAACATGCCAACCCCCCGTTTCTTGTTGTAGTCGAAGTGGTACGGATGAATTCCAGCGCCTCAGGGCACCCGATCAGCAATCACCAGTGGAATCATGGCTGCATCAGCGGTGCGGGCGAAGCCCTCCGAGCGCGCCTGATAGTCTCCCGACTGCACATTCGCCGTCCCCGAGGACGAGGCCGTGGCGACAACGTAGAGCGTCTGCGCGGAAGAGATATTGAAGGGACCGACGGCATCGGCGTCGCTCAGCGTCAGAGTGACAGGCAAGTCTTCCACGCTCAGCACACGGGCCGCCAGAGGCTGACCACGGCCATTGACGTCCAGCGCGGATACGAACACCCGCGTGCCCGCCGGCAGCGTCAGTCCTTCAGCAAGAGAGACCTGCACCTGCACCTGGGCGCCAGTGGGCACTGGAGGCTCGGCAGATTGTGGCGCCGCGCCGGCCAGGGCCTGCTGGGCAATCTCGATACGTGCCTGAACCTGCTCGGACTCCGGCCCCGGGGGCGTCTGTTGCAGGATTCGCCGCCAATAGGTAATCGCGGCCTGATGGTCCTGGCGGCGCTCGGCATCCAGCCCTTGCACTTGCAGAATCAGAAACTGGTTGGGATCGATCAACTTTGCCTGGTCGATGATGCCCTGCACCTTTTCGGTAACCACTTGTTCCGCGAGCATGAATTCAAGAAACGCGTATTGCCCGAGCACAGAGACCTTGTCCTGGGGTAGTTCGATCAACGCACTTGCGCGCTCCAGTGCGGTAGCTGCTTCAGCGAACATTCCGATGTTGGCCAGGTTCTGCGCCAGCAGATACACCGCCCAACCGTTCTCGTTGTCACGCTCGATGAGGGCTCCGATACTGAAAATCAGATCGCGAATCTCCTGCGGGTCTTCGCTGACCTGCTCTGTGCGCTCGAAGAGCGTTGCCAACTCCAGCTCGTCCTGGTACCCCCACTGCAGGTACAGGCCGATACTGGTCGGGACAATCAGGGCCACCATGGCCAGAGGAATGACACGGGCGCGGGTGAAGAATTGTGGTTTCTCGGCAGCTGTGGCAACAACCTTGACCTTGGCGGCGCTGACATCGCTGAGCAGGCTGCGTTGCAGCTCGCGCTTCAGCTCATGGAAGTTCTCCTCTTCCAGCGTGCCGTTGGCGAGTTCGACCTCGAGTTCCGCGATGCGCTCCTGGAATATGAGCAGGTTCGCATTCTCGCGCTGAGCCAGCTGCTGCACCCCGCGACGGTGAAAATTCCACAAGGGCAGCAGCACGAACAGCGCGGCAATGACGGCCAGCGCAGCAGCATAAATCCAGAACAAATTATCCCCCTGAACTCGCTGGCATGCCCTTTGGGTCTTTGCCGCGAAGTTTCGATTTCGTTGTGTTTGTCAGTAATGCGCGTACCAGCAGGCTACAGCCCGCCTCACTCGCGCTTGACGCCGTCCAGCAGTGTGCGCAGACGCTCCTGCTCTTCCTCGTTCAAGACTACTTTTTCCTGTACCTGGGGTCGTGCACGGCGAATGATGCCGGCGATGATCCAGCCGCCCAGCAGCAGAAACGCCAGTGGCCCGAACCACAACAGGAGCGTTTCGGTCATCAGGCGCGGGCGATAGAAAATGAAGTCGCCGTAGCGCTCCAGCATGAACTGTTCGATCTCATAGTCGGTCTTGCCGTCCATGATCATCAGATAGATTTCGCGGCGCAGGTCTTCCGCGACGCCTCCGCCCGAGCCTGTCAGATTGGTGTTCTGACACATCGGACAACGGAAGTCGTTGGACATCTGGCGAAATCGACGCTCCTGCTCGTCGGATTCGAACTCAAACGCGTCGATGGCAGCTTCTGCCCTGTGGGAAAGACTGCCCGTGACACCAGCACCGAGCGTCAGCCACAGCGCTAGCATTACCATCTGCAGCGTACGGGAAGTCAACACGAGAGGACGCATCACAGAGTGGCCTCGGCTTTGACTGCGGCGATGGCGGGCAGAATTTCCTGCTCCCAGGCTTTATAGTCGATCACGCCGATGTGTTTGTAGCGGATGACGCCGTTGCCATCGACCACAAAGGTTTCAGGCGCGCCATATACGCCAAGGTTGATCCCCAGGCGGCCATCTTCGTCCACGACACTGAAGTCGAACGGGCTGCCGTTGTCATCCATCCACAACCGGGCCAGATTGAGTTTGTCCTTGTAATTGACGCCCACAATCGGCAGGACACCGGCCTCTTTCGCGGCCATCAGAATTGGGTTCTCCTGCAGGCAGGGCAGACAGTAACTGCCCCAGACGTTCAGCAGGAAGGGCTCGTCCGGCAGATCGGCCTTGGTGATCAGCGACGCGTTTTCCACCGTGCGCAGCTCGAAATCCGGAAGCGGCTTGTCGATCAGCACGGACGGCAGAGTACGCGGATCAAGGTACAACCCGCGCCACAACAATACAGCCAGGGCCAGGAATACGAACACAGGAATGAACAGTTTCAGTCGGGACATGATCGCAGTGCTTCCTCTCTAACCAGAGACCGGTTGATAGTCGTCGCCCGCCGGCTTGCCGGACTTGTCCGCCTCCGCCTTTTGAAGCGTCCTTACTTTCAGACGGCGATAGCGCTTGTCCAGAACTGCGACGATGCCGCCCAGCGACATGAGGATGGCGCCAAGCCAGACCCAGCGAACCAGCGGTTTGATGTAGATGGACATGGACCAGGCACCGGACTCGCGCTCTTCACCCAGCGTAATGAACAAGTCGCGGGTGAACCCGGCATCAATGGCCATTTCCGTGGACGGCGACATGCTGGCCACATAGACGCGCTTCTCGGGGTGTAATTCGCGCTGGAATTCGCCTTCGCGGAAGACCTGGAACGTCGCTCTCTCGGCCTCGAAGTTCGGGCCGCTCAGATGCTCGGTGCCATCAAACTGAAACACGTAGCGCCCCAGCTCCACGCGTTCGCCCGGACTCAGAAGCACGCTTTTCTCGATACTGTAAATGCTCGTCAACGCCGCTCCAAGCAGAATCACGGCAAAGCCGAAATGGGCGATCTGCATGCCGATGTAGCTGGTTGCCAGCGAGCGCAGCCCGACCAGTACCGAGCCCTTGTTGGCAATTTTGATACGGATGTCCTGCACGATGCCCAACACGATCCACAATCCCAGTGCGGTGGCAATGCTCGCGCCATAGTGGAACTCCATAGTCAGTGCCAGAGGCAGCACCAGCCCCAATGCCACGCTGGCAACGGCGACGATCATCAGCTGCTTCTTCAGATACGCAACCGAGGTCTTCTTCCAGCGACTGATGGAGCCGATCACCATGAAGAGCACCAGAATGCCCATGAGTGGCACGAAAATCATGTTGAAGTAGGGAGGCCCTACGGAAATCAGTTCTCCGCCGGATACCGCCTGGTACACCATCGGATACAGCGTTCCCAGCAGAATAGCGGCGCTCGCCACCACCAGTATGATGTTGTTGGCCAGCAGGAATACCTCACGGGAGACCGCCTCAAACCCGAACTCGCTTTTCATGAGCGGCGCACGCAGGGCGAACAGCAGCAGCGAACCGCCGATGACAAAACCCAGGAAGCCGAGAATGTACACGCCTCGTGTGGGATCACTGGCGAATGCATGCACCGATGTCAGCAGACCGGAGCGCGTAATGAAAGTGCCCAGCAGACTGGCGGCAAAGGCCATGATCGCCAGCAGCACCGTCCAGCTCTTGAACACGCCGCGCTTCTCAGTAACGGCCAGGGAATGGATGAGTGCTGTGCCCAGCAGCCAGTTGATCATGGGGGGATTCTCCACCGGATCCCACGCCCACCAGCCGCCCCAGCCCAGCTCGTAGTAGGCCCACCAGGAGCCCAGCGCGATGCCGATAGTCAGAATGGCCCATGCGGCATTGGCCCAGGGGCGGGACCAGCGCGCCCACGCTGAATCCAGTCGTCCACTCAAGAGTGCGGCGATCGCAAAGGCAAACACCACGGAGAAGCCCACATAGCCCATGTAGAGCGAAGGCGGGTGGATGATGAACCCGAAGTCCTGCAAAGCGGAATTCAGGTCGGCGCCGTCAGCGGGCGACAGCGGCAGAACGCGGTCGAATGGGTTGGAAGTCGCGATCATGAACAGCGTATAGCCAGCGCCGATCAGCCCCATGATGCCCAGCACGCGGGCTACGAAATCATCCGGCATGGTCTTGCTGAAAATGCTGACAGCAAGCATCCAGCCCGCCAGCATCCACGTCCAGAACAGGAAGGACCCTTCGTGCCCACCCCAGACAGCCGTGATCTTGTACTGCAGCGGCAGCAGTGTGTTGGAATGCTGCGCCACGAAGGCCACAGAGAAGTCGTCGGTGACAAAGCTGTAACCCAGAATCAGCAGACACAGGCTGAGGAATACGAAAACTCCGGCCGTCAGCGGACGCGCCAGACTGATCCACAACTGATTGCCTGTGCCGGCCCCCACCAGCGGCAGCGTGCCCAGAAGAACACAGAGGCAGAACGACAGTATCAGTGCGAATTGACCCAGTTCAGGAACCATCGGCAGCCCCTTCCGTTTCAGCAGGCGGCAACGCGCGATCACGCTCTGCGGCGTCAAGTGCGGCCTTTACTTCAACTGACATGTAGTTCTCGTCATGCTTGGCCAGCACGCGACTTGCCTCGAACGAGCCATTGGCCATCATCCCCTCGGCCACCACGCCCTGCCCCTCGCGGAACAGGTCTGGCAGGATGCCGTCGTAACGGATCAGCAGATCATGGCTGTAGTCTGTCGCCATGAATTCGACATGCAGAGAATCCTGGCTGCGCACGACGCTGCCTTCCTTGACCATGCCGCCCACGCGGATGCGCTGGCCATTCGTTACTTCGCCCGCCGCTACCTGAGTCGGCGTGAAGAACAGATCAATACTGTTGCTCAGGGCGTAAAGCGACAGCCCGATCGCGACACTCAAGCCCGTCGCGATGAACGCGATGATCGTCAGTTTCTTGCGTCGATGCGGTTTCATTCACTCTCCCCCATTGGCGTCGGAACGCCCTTCATCAGCCTCGACGGGCTGACCAGATTGCGCAGCGCGCAGCGCGCGGCGCTTTTGTTCGCGGATGAACTGCCGGTGCGCAGCGCGCGGCAGATACAGATTCACTGTCAGAAATACGGCAAACAGCCCATATACAGACCAGACATGGAAGGTATATTTTCCCATCTGCAAAAATTCTGTGACGCTGGAGAAAGCCAGGTTTTCAAACATGTCAGGCTCCTTGCGTCTTGTCGGCGGCCACGAGATCCACCACCCACTGCGAGCGGCGCTCGCGAATCAGGATCTCGGTGCGGGTGGACAGAATCAGACTGATTACAAAAAACAGATAGACCGCACAGATCATGATGACCAGCGGTACCCAGATTTCGGGACCGAACGGGCTGTCTTCCGCCATTGAGAAACTGCTTGCCGGCTGATGCAGTGTATTCCACCACTCCACCGAATACTTGATGATCGGCACATTGATGGCGCCGACGACTGACAGCAGCGCGCAGGCTCTGGCCGCTGCATCCGGGCTCTCAATCGCCGAACGCAGCGCAATCACGCCGATGAGCAGGAAGAATTGGATGAGCATGGATGTCAGGCGCGCGTCCCACGCCCACCAGGTGCCCCAGATCGGCTGCCCCCAGATCGCGCCGGTGGCCAGTGCCACGGCAGTGAACCAGGCACCGATGGGGGCGGCGCATTTGGCCACCATGTCGGCGAGCTTCATTTTCCAGACCAGGGTGATCACCCCTGCCACAGCCATCAGCGGGAAACAGGCCAGCGAGATGCTGGCCACCGGCACATGGACATACATGATGCGGATGGTGTCACCCTGCTGGTAGTCCTGGGGCACAAACAGCAGCGCCCAGACAATGCCGATGGTAAGCAGCACTGTCATGGCCACCACAAGCCAAGGCAGCCATCTGCCCGAGAGCTCGTAGAACCATTTGGGAGAGCCGAGTCTGAAGAACCATTGCCACATGTTTGCTCACTCGCTGCGCGCGCTTGTGCTGCGGCGCGGTACTGAAAAACCCATCTCGGGCTGGACTATAACACGGCGATTTTGTCGTCCGATGTTACTTATTGTAACTATATCCCTTGGCTGCGCAGGTCAATTCACACTGATCTTCAGGGCAGCTGCCGAGGCCAGGGGCGCCAGACTCAGCGACAGGGCCAGCAGGGCTCCCAACAGCGCATAGTGCATGCCGAGAGACACGCCGAGACTGGCGTCCGCTACTGCTTTGGCGCCGATTATAAGCACCGGCACCGTCAGCGGCAAAACGATAACCGCAAGTATCAGGCCCCGACTGCCCAGCCCCACTGTCAGCGCCACACCAATCGATCCAAACAGACTCAGCACCGGCGTGCCCAGCAGCAGTGTGAGCATCAGAGTCCAGTACGCATCCGCTGGCAGATACAGCATGTAGGCCAGCAGCGGCGCTAGCAGCACCACCGGCAGTCCGCTCACCAGCCAGTGGGCGATATTCTTGGCCAGCACCATGAAGTAAAGAGGCTGTGGCGAAAGCAGCAACTGCTCCAGAGAGCCATCTTCGTAGTCGGCGCGATACAGGTTGTCCAGGGACAGCATGGATGCCAGCAGGGCCGACACCCAGACAGCTCCCGCGGCGATTCGCGTCAGCTCCTGCGGGTCCGAAGACACACCCAGCGGAAACAGCGACACCACGATGAGGAAGAACATCAGCGGATTGAGCAGATCGTTGCGCCGCGTGAGGGCAATCAGCAGATCACGCCGCATGGTGGCGCGGAATGCTGTGAAAGTCGTGACCTGAGGGCCGGCAAGTGCGGTCATGAATTGTTTGCTCTCCGGGTATCCAGATTCAGACGTCGCAACGTGCAGGGCACCGCCAGCGGATGGTGGGTGGTGACCAGCACGGCCCCCCCTGCCTGCACGTGCTCGGCCAACAGGGACTCCAGTGTCTTTACGCCATGCACGTCCAGGGTGGTGAAGGGCTCGTCGAGCACCCACAGAGTCGCTGGGCTCAGCAGAAGACGCGCCAGCGACACGCGCTGCTGCTGCCCTGCCGACATGTTGCGGCAAATGACGTCTGCATAGCCAGTGAGCCCGACCCGGGCCAGCGCCGTCTCGATGTCGCTATCCGTGACCGGCGAGTGCAGCGCGCAGCTCCAGCGCAGATTCTCGCGGGCCGTCAGTATCTTGTTCACACCGACCCGATGCCCGAGATACAACAACGACGCGAGGAAGCCCTCGCGATCCTCCTCGATGGGCACACCGCGCCAGTAGAGCTCTCCTTCGTAACTGCCATTAAGTCCACACAGGATGCGCAGCAGAGTCGTCTTGCCACTGCCATTGCTGCCCTGCACCTGCATCAGGTCGCCTGCCTGAAGGTCGAAGTCCAGACCGCTGAACAGCACCCGCTCATCCCGCTCACAGAACAGCGCACGCGCACGCAGCAGCGGCGCAGCACCGGAAGCATCAGGATTGTGGCTGTGCGAATCGGACATAGGCGTTTCAGGAGCAGGCCGCTGGCAAGCAGCATCAGGTGGCTGGGAGGTAAAAAGCTGGCGAGAGTATAACCGAGTCTTGCGGGCAAAGCTCCCGCAGGACGGGACCCGCGAAGGGCCCCGGTGCAGCGTGCAATCGGGTGGGTCACAGCAGAGGAGCGGACTGCTTCAGGCCGCGGAGCGGGTGACAGTGCGGGTCTTGGCGTGCATGAGAGACAACAGCGTGGCTTCGGCCTTGGACAAACCGCACGTGCTGACCAGCTCGGCACTGTCTGCACCCATCTGCACCAGCTTGCTGGCATGGGTGATGGCCACATCGCCCACGTCCTTGTATTCGAGTTCTTCCTGGCGCCGCTCAGTGGCCTCCACGCGCTGCTGCAGAGTCTGCACGCGCTTGCCCAGGCCAACGGCGCCACGGCCAACGGCGGTAACCTCGCCCCGCATGGCGCGCACATCCGCGTCCAGGCGCTCCTGCAGTTTCTGCAGTTTCTGCAGCTTGCGCAGCACACTCATGCTGATTGCGAGCATGCAGCCGCAGAGCATGGTGATGAAAGTAACGCTGATGATCAGGGCAAGTGTCATGCGGACATCCTCTTTCTCAATCCCATCCGTTCAGGCGGGAGCGCAGCCGCAGGGCGGCCTGGGTATGGATCTGGCTGACGCGGGACTCACTGACGCCCAGCACCTGTCCGATCTCCTTCAAGTTCAGTTCTTCGTCGTAGTACAGCGCCAGCACCAGCTGTTCACGTTCCGGCAAGGTGGCGATGGCTGCCGCCAGCTCGCCGCGGAACATGTCGTTCTGCAGACCATCCAGCGGGTTGGGCACTTCGCCCGCCACCTTTTCGATCACGGAGTCATCGCCTTCCAGCATGTCGTCAAAGCTGAAAAGCCTGCTTCCCGAAGCGTCCTGCAGAATGGCGTGGTACTCCTCGAGACTCATCTCCAGTTCGGCCGCCACATCCTGATCGCGCGCATCAGTGCCGGTACGCATCTCCACCGTCTTGATGGCGTCGGCCACCTGCCGGGACTTGCGGTGCACCGAACGCGGCGCCCAGTCGCCCTTGCGAATCTCGTCCAGCATGGCGCCGCGGATGCGGATGCCGGCATAAGTCTCGAAGCTGGCACCCTTGCTCAGGTCGTACTTGCGCGCAGCCTCCAGCAGACCAATCATTCCTGATTGCACCAGATCGTCCACCTGAACACTCGAGGGCATGCGCAGCAGCACTTCGGACGCAATCTGCAGCTCCTCGAACAGCGCGGTGACGCTGAGGGTCTCGTCCAATACCGCATCGCCCCGGGCGAAGATCAGCATGTCCTTGACCTGCCGCTCCATGTTGTGCAGACGCGACATGATCTTGCCGGCACAACGGGTGCTCTGGGCGGGCGTGAGCGCGGAGCTCTCCAGCTGGCCGGCGTAGAGCATGGCGGCAGAGAGCGGCGTGCGGATCTGGTGAGCCAGCGACGACACCATCTTGCCCATGGCGGACAGGCGCTGGTGACGACTCAGGTGTTGTTGCAGGCGGCGGGTTTCCGTCTGGTCGGTCAGCAGAATGATCTGCCCCGGCTCATCCTGCAGGGACCGGGTGGCCAGGCTGACGCGGCGGCCGTTCTTCAGGGAAATTTCATGGCCATCGTCCAGGCGCGGCGCAAAGCGCTGCTTGATGATGTCGCGCCAGAACTGGCCTTCCAGCGGTTCGCCCAGCAGCTCGATGGCGGCCGGGTTGCAATGGGTCACCTGCCCCTGGCTGTTGAGCACCACCACGCCGCCGGGCAGCAGCTGCAGCAGGTTCTCCAGGCGGCTGGCGATACGCTCCTTCTCGGAGATCTCCTGCAGGCGCTGGTGATTGGCCATCTCGACTTCGCGGGTCAGCTGGGCCACGCGGTCCTGCAGCAGCAGGTAGGCATCGTTCAGATCAGAGGAAAGCTGGTTGAAGGCGCGGAACGCCAGGTTGAGGGCTTCGGGGCTGCTCAGCTCCAGCGGCTGGTCCAGCCAGCCCGCGGCAGACGGACGTTCCTGGCCGGTCTCCCGCTGGTCTCTGAAGGTGTGGGCTGCTGCGCTCATGCTGATCCGTTCTCGTGTGGGAGCGTCGCTTTTTCGCGACATCGTGTACACGGGAGAGCAATCTCTGTGCCAGCAGCATCAGCTCAATGATATCAATGAGTTGGGATAGCATTGCCAGGAGAGGTCAATTTTTTGACCCCGATTACCCGGCATTTTTCGTAGCCGCATGTGGCAAGGGCGTCAATTTTTCCACGGCTGCCGGGCAGCGGACCACGAGTCTCAGCACCGCCGGGCAGTGTTGCGTTTGGGGGGACTGCCTGAGGAATGTCTGTGTCTGTGGGAGATGTCTGTGTCTGTGTGAGATGCCTTTGACTGTGGGAGCGGGCTTGCCCGCGAACCCTTCGCTGGCACAGATACAGGCCCGGGCAGCCAACCTCCCGTTCAGCGGCATGAAAGACCCGCACCGAGCGAGCCGGGAGACCGAGGCTCCCGGCGAAATGAGGGCATCGGGGACCGATGCGGGTCAGCCGCAGAACGGGAGGTTGGCTGGCCGGGGCCGGAACTATGAGCAATTGGTTCGCGGGCAAGCCCGCTCCTACCAATCACGCCTTCGGCGGTGTCACCCCGGTCTGGCCCATGTACTTGCCACCGCGATCCTTGTAGGTCACTTCACACTGCTCGTCCGACTGATAGAACAGCATCTGCGCCACGCCCTCGTTGGCATAGATCTTCGCCGGCAGCGGCGTGGTGTTGGAGAACTCCAGCGTCACATGCCCTTCCCACTCCGGCTCCAGCGGCGTGACATTGACGATCAGGCCGCAGCGTGCGTAGGTGGACTTGCCCAGGCACACCACCAGCACGTCGCTGGGGATGCGGAAATACTCTACCGTACGGGCCAGCGCGAAGGAGTTGGGCGGAATGATGCAGTAGTCCTCCTCGATGCTGACGAAACTGGTCTCGCTGAAGTTCTTCGGGTCTACCACGCTGGAGGTGTGCACATTGGTGAAGATCTTGAATTCGCGCGCGCAGCGCACGTCATAGCCGTAGCTGGAGGTGCCGTAGGAGATCACTTTCTGGCCATTCACGAAGCGCACCTGCTGCGGCTCGAAGGGGTCGATCATGCCGTGCTCGCGGGCCATGCGGTTGATCCATTTGTCTGACTTGATGCTCATTGTGGCGGTGTTCCTTAGGTTGATCGTTGATTGGTAGCTGTGTTGGTCGTTGATCTGTTGGAGCTTGCTTGCAAGCGAACTGTTCGCGGGCAAGCCCGCTCCCACAAAAGTGGCCACTCCCACGCGACTTGTGGGAGCTTGCTTGCAAGCGAACCGTTCGCGGGCAAGCCCGCTCCCACAGTGCTTGATCAGTTGTCGAACAGGCCGTCTGACCAGGCGCTGGGAATACGGTACTGGTCCAGAATGGCCTGCTCGCTGGCCTGGGCATCGGCGTGGTCGATCACCACCTGGTAGCCGCTGTCGTTGCGGAACACCATGTGGGAGGCCGTGTTGTCGCGCAGCAACTGCGTGAAGTGGCGGAAATCGCGGATGGGCTGGCCGTTCACGGTGTCCACCACCCAGTTGCGCAGGTCGTGGTAGCCCAGGTTCACGTCGGCGGCCAGCACCTGCAGCGCCACTACCAGTTCGCGGCGCTCGGGCGATGTCCACTCGCTGCGTGCCTGCAGCAGATTCACGGGTGCCGTGCGATTCCAGTCGGCGCCCCAGCGCATGATCAGGTTCATGTTGAGAGGCACGAACAGCACGCCGCCATACACGTAGTACTCGGGAATCTCGTCGAAGGCCTCGCCCTTGACCAGGCTGTAGCTGGCCTGCCGCTTCTGCGCCACCAGGGTCAGCGTTTGCGGCTGCCCGCCGCGGGAAACCTCAAGCTCAATTTCGTCGCCGATCTGGCGCAGGTCGATGGCGTACTTGTAGTTGGTCTGCAGCGACGGGTTCACGCTGATGGTGCTGTCCCCTGCCACGTCGAAACCGGCGATCTTCAGCACTACATCGTTTTCCTGCAGCAGGCCATAGGCTGGGGAATCCTCAAATACCTTGATCACCAGCACACCGGTCTGCTCCGGCGCCAGGCCATAGGCTTCCTTGGCGGCCGGACTCTCCAGGTCCTGCGTGCGGAAGCCCAGATCGGGGAAGCCGTCGTAGCTGCCGTCTTCGGCGTCGGTCAGCACGTGGCGGATGATGTCCGGCGGCACGAAATAGCCCAGGTTCTCGGCGCGCCCGCCGGAGTTGGCCTGCATGACCACCCCGACAATTTCCTGATCCACGATGACCGGCCCGCCGCTGTTGCCCGGATTGATGGCGGCGTCGATCTGCCCGGCCAGCAGGAAGTCGCCGGAATGGGCATAGATCTGCTGTTCCACGCGGGACAGGATGCCCTTGGTGATGCTCAGCGTGCGGCCGCCAATCGGGTAGCCGAACACATAGACCTCTTCATGGGGGTCGGGCAGATCGCCGATGGCCAGCGCCTCCAGATCGGTGAAAAAACCCGGGTCGTCCACAGTCACCAGCGCCAGGTCCGACGCATGGGACACGAACACCACACGCGCCGTGTAACGCGTCGGGTCGTTGTGCTTCTGCACCTGCACATAGCTGGCATTGGCGACGACATGGGCATTGGTGAGGATGCGGTTGCCGCTGATGACAGAGCCAGAGCCGCTGCTCTGGGAAGGAGTCAGCAGGCGCCAGGGAGTGAAATAGTCTGGTGCTGCGGCAGTGGTGTAGATCTTGATGATGGAGCGTTCGACCGCGCGGATCTCATCAGTAATCTGGGCGCTGGCCCCCAGAGGCACCAGCGCCAGCAGGCATAGCAGCAGTACAGAAGGGAAGCGGCGGGCAGCAGACATGGGAATTCCTTCGCGAATTGTTCTTTGCCCGCCTTTATGTCACACACCGGAAGGCCGTGGCAAGTTGCACTCTTTCCCCACTGTGTGGGCATTCTCGCCACTTCCGCCGCCAAGAGGCAGCATCAATTCATTTAAAATCAAAGGATTGCCGGGTGGCACGGCACCTGCATACGCCTTGCAAGCTGCCTCAATCCACAGAGCTTTCAAGGAGACTTCCTGTGCACTACCCCCGCGTTTACCGCCCCGTGTCCTTTCTTCACAAATGCCTCGGTACGGCGCTGTTTGCGATCCTTGCTGTCATCGGCATCGCCGGCCTGATCCTGCCCATCATTCCCGGGCTGGTGTTTCTGCTGCTGGCCGTCTATGTGCTGACCCGCGTCTCCCGCCGGGCAGCACGCTACGCCCATCAGCAGGCCTGGTACACAGACAGTCTGGAGCACGTGCAGCGTCTGAGTCCGCTGAGCCTGGGAGAGCGCGTGAAGCTGGGTGTCCTGCTGGCGGCGCGCAGTATTGTGCGCGCCGCGCAGTGGCTGGAGAAACGCCTCAGAGGGAAGCGTCCCGAGTGAGCTGAGTGCCTTACTCCACAGCTTCGAAACGGAACACCAGGTATTCGATCTTGCCGGTCAGCTCCTTGAAGCGGTGCGCCGTGCCGGCAGGCACCACGACCACATCGCCAACGCTGACGGCATGTTCTTCTCCGGCCTGATGAGTGCCGGAAGTGCTTGGCCCTGCCCATACCCGGGTCAGGTCCGTCTCGCGAGTGTCCTCAAGCGTGCCTCCCAGCACCAGCAAGCCCTGCCCGTGCGTAATCAGGTAGACTTCTGTCACATCGGTGTGGATCAGTCCGCTGGTCTCGGCCTGCACGCGGCGCAAGGCAGCCAGGGCAAATTTGCCGCCGGGAATTTCGACACCTTGAATCAGGCGGTCTACCGTGTTCTCCATGTCGGACTGCGCACGTGCGGAGGTAATGGCCGGCGCTTTGACTACGACGCCCTGGGCCAGCGCCAGCGGGGCCGCCCCCAGGGTCAGTGCCGCCAGCACGCCGGCACAGGCCAGGGTGCGGATCGGGAGAGTGAAAATTCTGCGTGTCGTTCTTTTTGCTGACGCTCTTTGCATGGTGGCTCCTTGGCAGCCGCAAACGGCTGTGATGGGTGGATGTGCGGCGCCGATTCTGTACACAGGCTTCAGTGCAAGTAAAGCTCTGGACCACCGCAGCCAGAGACAGCGTCACTTCTCGCCTTGCAGGCTCTGGCTTTCGCGTATCAATGTGCTCAGTTGGGCACGGTTCTTTACAAACGTCTTCTGGTAGATGCGCGAGGAATGATCCTTCACTGTCTGCAGAGAGATGAACAAGGCATTGGCGATTTCCTGGTTGGTCTTGCCAGCGTAGATGCCGCGCAGGATGTCTGCCTCGCGGCGGCTGATGCCATACTTCACCAGGAAGTCCTCCAGCGAAAGTTGCGGCTGCATCAGGGCCTCGGGCGCCTGATAGGTATACACGACCACCAGTGCGGTGTTGAACAGAAAAAAGGCCAGCACGAACAGGGCATCGTAGTGCGCCAATGAGTGCAGGGGCGTGAGTGCGGTCAGATGAATCAGCCCGGCCGCTGCCGTCAGCGCCAGCAGCCAGCGCCGGCCCTCCGGTTTGATTACGGGCCCGGCCTGCGGCTGACGTCCCGACAACAGGACCAGCCCCAGCGCCAGGGACGCGACAAAGGCGGCGACGGAACACAGCACGCGCACAGGGTCAGCCGTTCCAGGAGCCCACTGCATTGCTCCGATCGTCAACAGCACACTGGCCGCCGCAACAAAGCCCAGCAGAGGTGCGGCCGCCCGCTCGTGAATGCGCGCCGTCCACAGCACCAGCATCAGCAAGGCCACCAGATAGAACGGCGCGCCCATCTGCGCGACCAGCGTCGCTACGCGCTCCACATTTTCCACTTCCATGAAACCGGCCAGCGCAATGGCGCTCCACAGACTGTAGAAACCATAGACATAGAGCAGGATCAGGAAATACTGCAGCAGGTAGAAGCTGTCGCTGCGTCGGGACTGCCGGAAGCGGAATACCACCAGGAAACCGCCCGCTGTGAACGACAGGCACAGAATGAAGCTGAGCATCACCAGCGCGAGGTGCGGCGAGAAAGAGTCGAGGCTGAAAAGGTCGTAAGAGAACATGCAGGCTTCGCGCAGTGAACCGGGGCGTGTGAATGTTGAAAGGACTATACCATCGGCCCCGCCAGCGGCAGCCCTACCAAAGTAGGAAAGTGCAGATCACGACTTTGGTAGGTTTGCACTGTGGACAATCCGCCCTAGTGTGGCCATCACGGGTGAACTGCACCCGCCCTGACACTCACATTGGAGGCACCATGAGCGACACCGCGCAAGACGCGACACCGGCAGACAATGTCATGAATCACATACCAGCGGGCGTCCCGCCGCAGCCGCCTGGCGTGGGCAGTGCCCTCGGGCTTGGCTGGCGCAGCATGCAGAGCAACTTCCTGGTGTACTTCCTGGCCGTGCTGGTGCTGGCCGCCTTTCTGCAGCCTGTCAATTTCTCCAATGACGGCGACCACGGCGGCGACTCAGGCCTTTTGGCACTGATCGAGACGGCCTACATACTGCTGATCTATCCCATCATCAATTACGGCACTGACTTACTGTTCCTGCGCGGTGTTCGCGGAGACAAGGTGGAGGTCAAGAGTCTGTTCGATGGCTTCAAGAACTACGTGAACATTGTGCTGGCGTCGCTGCTGGTGATGGGCCTGGTGGGCATCGGCCTGATCGTGCTTGTCATCCCTGGCATTTACGTGGCCTGTCGCCTGGTGTTCGTCGGCTATCTGGTGATGGACGAAGAGCTGGATCCCATCGCCGCCGTGGAAGCCAGCTGGCGCATCACGCGGGGCCATGCCCTGAAGATCTTCCTGCTCGGTCTGACGTCGGTCTTCCTGTTCTTCTTCGGCCTCCTTCTGCTGCTGGTGGGCGTAGTGCCGGCAACCATCTGGATCAAGGCCTCGTTCGCCTCGCTGTACCTGGCCATCACCGGCCAGCCGAGTGTGGAACCCGACGCCGAACCTGTCAGCACGCCCTGAGCAGGTTCACACGTAGAGCCTCTCTTCCAATGCCAATACTCCCGCCGACAGTCCTTCCTGCCAGACACTGGCAGGAAGGGTCTGCCCGGCGTGTTCGGCGCGCAGTGTCAGCACGAAGCGAGGGTTGGGATGCAGCAACGCCTGCTGCATCAGGGCGGCATCGGGCAGAGCGATGGTGCAGAAGCCACCGTCCAGCAATCTATGCTGGTGCGCTACGGGCAGCACCCGCTCTTTCGAGTTCACATGCACGCCCTGCCATTCGCTGTCGGCGCAGCTGCCATCTTCGGCACGGGCATAGCGGAACGTCGCAAACGTGACCAGGCACCGTTCGCCATCCACGAGCGCGGGCTTCATGTCCCGAACACGCCGCTGCCGGTCTTCCAGTTCCACGCCTTCGATTTCCGGCGGCACAATCAGACAGAACTCCACCTTCAGCGCATGCTTCCTGTCCGCGATGAAGGCCTTGTCCACGAAATCATCCAGGGCCCTGCGGATGATGTTGCTCACCAGCAGGTCGGGAAGCGCCGCCAGCAGCGCGTTCTGACTGCCATCCAGCACTTGCGCCAGGCGCCGGGCCAGCAAGGGCGTCTTCGCCCGGAAGTCTTGCTCGTAAAGGGCACGGGCCTGAGTCGTGAACTCGGGCTTAGTGGTCGCCACCTCCGGGATGCGGCCGGCCGCTTCCAGCAGCATCTGGGCGCTGTAGCGCGCCTGCGCCACCTCGAATTTGCCAGGCTCCTCCGACATGAAGCCTCCGAAGCCCGACATCAGGCCGCCCGGGAGCGGCTCGTCCGGCGCGATGGCGATCAGGATGGGCTCCCGGCTCTTGCCCGTCATGTCCATCACCAGATCCACTGCCACGAACGCCAGGGCGCGCAGCCACAAGGCCTGGTGCAAGCCTGCCGTGCGGGCGGCAGGGTCTGCGAGCTCGGCCAGCAAGGGCTGCAGATCCGCTTCTTCACTGATCACGCGGCGCAGTTCTGCCAGCGGCGTCAAGCCGCCGACCGGGATCAGCAGATTGCGACGATTGCTGTCGAGCTGCTCCTCGATGAATGTCCAGAGGGCCTCCATGACGGATGGCGCTGGCTGCGTGCCGAGAGCGTCCGCCAGCACGCTGCGGACGCCATCGCGCAGAGCGAAGCGCTTGTGCGTCTTGAAGATCTTGTCGCCTTCGATGCCACGCGCTTCGTTCATGACGGCCCCCAGCAGCGAGCCCGCAAAGGGCAACAGACGGTCCAGGGACTGCAGCCGTTGCACGTGACGCCTGTCGGTCAGACTCAGATCACCTGGGTCCTTGAGGCAACGCGATCGGTGCAGGGGAGCTGGAATACAGTGGCAGGTTCCTCCACGTTGGGATCGACGAACACTATCCAGCGTTCGAACTCCTCCGTCCCGCCCTTTGCATCCAGAAACGAGCACATGCGGAAGCAGTCGCGGATGGGTTCGTTGTTGAAGGCACCGCCGTCGGAGTAGGTAAACGGATGCGTGGCGCGCCCCGCCAGCTCCACCGGCCACAGGCCGGGGTTCTCCGCATCCTGATAGCCGAACTCGAAGCTGTGACGGGTCAGCACCACGGGCTCGAACGCGCCGGGAAAGGCCCCGGACGCCACGGCCGTGGCCGCGATGGTGGACCAGGCCTTGCGGGTTCGCAGGTCACTGGTCTTGTTCGCTTCGAAGTCGCCGGCCCGATACCGGAACCAGCGCGATGGGTGTTCCTTTTCATCGTCAAGTGTTGCAACGGCAACATTGCCGAACATCAGGTCGAACACCCGCATCTCGCGGTGGGCCCACGAAGTCATGCCCTCGGCGAGCGAGGAAAAGAAGAGTTTGTTGCTGGTGAATTCGCTGCGGGCGTCCATCAGGATGGGCGTAAGATTGTTGAGCGCACACCCGAACAGAACGCGGTCAGCCAACAGGCGTTTGCCGGACAGATCGAGCGTCTCGGTGTCGAAGCGGATGGCATCGTGGGCGATCTTTTCAACTGTGGCGCGATTCAGAAGCCCGGCACTGTGCCGCAATTCCTGGCCAGGCGTGGCGCCCTCGTCCAGCAGACGCTCGATGCTGATCTGCCGTACCCAGATATCTTCCTGCGCCGCCTGCACGACCTGGGCTGCCAGCAGGTTGCGCTGCCGGTCACTGCCTTCGGGCAATTGCAGAAACTCCTCGCCGAACTCCTCCGTCAGCGCCAGTCAGGCCTTCTGCAATTCTTCCGGCGTCTGCAATACCAGCCCCCGCAGCATCACCGCAAGGGACATGGCCCCGGCGCTGGCGCCGGAAAAACAGTCCACCTGCACATCCGTGCAATTGCCCCTCAACACAGCCAGCTTGAGCGTCTGTGTCAGCGCAGCGCCGTTGAAGGTTCCGAGTGACACTCCGCCACCCATGGCAAAGCCGATCCGAAGCGTTTTCTTCATGCTGCCCTCCTTGTCTGCTGGTGTTTGTTATTGGCTGAACTGCTCCTGCATGCCGGCGATCACGCCCTGGCGATTCTGTTCCGGCTGGTTCTGACTGAGTTTCCACTTGCCTTCCAGGCGCGCGATGGGAATCTCGATACCGACGATGGCCTTCATCAGCGTGTCGATATAGTCCGGCGGCGCTTCGTCCATCGACCAGGGCTGCGTCTGGGGCGCTTCGTGAGTGGCAGTCAAGGCCGCAAGCTGGGCCCGCAGCCAGTCTGCGTCTTCCACGAAGCGCAACGGCCCATGGGCATGCACAACCATGTAATTCCAGGTAGGCACGGCCTTGCCGGTGACACGCTTGGTGGGATACCAGCCCGGGCTGACGTAGGCCTGCGGACCTTGAAAGATCACCAGCGCATCCAGCAGCTGCAGGTCGCGCAGCAAGGGATTGGCCCGCGCGACGTGGCCCCGCAGCAGGCCATGGGAACCGGCGTCGGCCAGCAGCTGCATGGGAATATGATTGGCCTCAAGCCCTGACGGCGAGAGCGTGACCAGCGCGGCCAGCGGATGCGCGCGCATCAGTGTCTGCATCGCAGCGACAGCGGGGGCTTCGAAGGCTTTCGGAATGTACATGGGGCTAGTCCGCGAGCAAGGGTGGCAGTAGTGAGTCGGCGGGCTTGCCCGGCGGATTCTCCAGAAACCACGCCGAGATCCCCGGCATCTCCGGTTCGAAACCGCCGGGCACGGAGATGTTCAACAAGCCCGCCCGCACACTGCCACGGTTCTCGAAATCATAAAGCTCCCGGTAAACAGACTGCGGCAATTCGGGCGGGACATGGCCTGCCTCTGGAAACAGCTGCAGGTGCTCTACGGCCGAAAGCACTTTCTCAACCAGAGTGGACGCAGCACCCGGCTTGTCCAGTGCAATGTATTCGGCAATCTCATTCAGTTGATCAAATGCGGGTTCAGTCCAGATTACTTCAGCCACTTTTGCATTCGCATCCTTGCCTGCTCAGCAGAGAGAGTTCTCCCGTCAAGGATAGCGCGTTCTCCCTTGGACAGCCCCTCAAGAAGGGCCAGTCTGCGTTGCATGAACTCATAGTCATCGACATCCACGAGATACGCCGATGGCAATCCGTGTTCGGTGATCAGCACGGCTTCCTTCGTCTCGCGCAGATCAGCAAGAATTTTTGTCGCCTGACGCTTCAGATTGGTGACCAGCTCCACTTTCATTGAATCTGCCTCCACAGCAAGTATCACTATAGTAGCACTCGTCCCGGTACTCGGAGAACACCGGCGCCAGGAAGGAAAGTGCTCGATGTGCACCTCACAATTGCGACCGCAAAATCTCCCGCTCCCGGAATTCTGCGACCTGCGTGGGATACAGCACCGTCGCGACAATCTCGACAATCCTGTTCAACAGAGCCTCGCGGGCCATGCCGGCGCCCTCGGTCGCCTCCAGTGTTGCCACCTGCTGCATGGCCACGCGAAACGGGGGCTCCTGCTCACCGGTAATTCCCAGGGCGTCAATGTGGCCGATGATACGTTGCTCCAGCACCACGGCGGGGTGCAGTGTCGCAGACTCAGCCGGGCCAGGCAGCACTGCGGCGTCCTGCGCCTGCAGGAAAGACGCGGGCACAAGAAGAAACAGCACAGTCAGTAGTAAATTGCGGCCTGTCGGCATGTACCGTGTTCTCCTTGGTTCCAGGCCTGCTGGTGCACAGCTCACACCACCCGCATCCCCGGCTGAGCGCCACTGTCAGGCTGCAGCAACCAGATGTCTTTTCCGCCAGGGCCAGCGGCCAGCACCATGCCTTCGGACATGCCGAACTTCATCTTGCGGGGCGCCAGATTGGCGACCAGCACCGTCAGTCGCCCGACCAGCCTGGCAGGGTCGTACGCAGACTTGATGCCGGAGAACACCGTACGCAGCACGGGCTGCCCGTCGGCGCCAAGGCCCAGGTCCAGGTGCAGCTTCAGCAGTTTCTCGGCGCCTTCCACGTGTTCCGCATTGAGGATGCGGGCGATGCGCAGGTCGATCTTCGCGAAGTCAGGGTAGGCGATTTCTTGGGCGAGCGGGTCCTTGGCGAGGGGGGAATCGGCACTGTCGGAGCTTGCTTGCAAGCGAACTTCATTCGCGGGCAAGCCCGCTCCCACAGACCCTGCTCCTACAGGGCTGACTCCCGCAGCTGCAGCAGCACACGCTCCGGCAGACGCCATCATCGCGGCCACCTTGTCCGGCTCAATGCGCGTCAGCAGCGGCGTGAAGCTGCCGATGCGGTGGGCGAGCAGCACGGAGTCAACACTGTCCCACTGCAGCGGCGCGATGGCCAGGAAGGTTTCGGCGCGCGCGGTCATCGAGGGCAGCACGGGCTTGAGATAGCTCATGATCAGGCGGAACAGGTTGATACCAGTGCTGCAGATGGCCTGCACCTCGGGCGACTGCTTGTCCGTCTTGGCCAGCGTCCAGGGCGCCTTGTCGGCGATGTACGCGTTGGCCTTGTCGGCCAGCGCCATGATCTGGCGCAGCGCCTTGCTGTAGTCGCGGCTCTCGTAGTGCGCGGCGACCTCGTCTTTCGCGGCCTGGAACTCGGCGACCAGAGCAGGCTCGCTGGAGGTTGCAGACAGCATTCCGTCAAAGCCCTTGCTGATGAAGCCGGCACAGCGGCTGGCAATGTTCACCACTTTGCCCACCAGGTCTGAGTTCACCCGTGCCACGAAGTCTTCGAGATTCAAATCCAGATCGTCCACAGCGCTGGAGAGCTTGGCGGCAAAGTAATAGCGCAGATACTCCGGGTCCAGATGCTGCAGATAGTCGCTGGCGTTGATGAAGGTGCCACGTGACTTCGACATCTTCTGACCGTTGATAGTGACGAAGCCGTGCACGAACACGCCGGTGGGCGTGCGATAGCCCACGCTGCTCAGCATGGCCGGCCAGAACAGTGTGTGGAAGTTGACGATGTCCTTGCCGATGAAGTGATAAAGCTCGGTGTCGTGACCGGGCTTCCAGTAGGCATCGAAGTCATAACCGCTGCGCTTGCAGAACACCTCGAAGCTGGCCATGTAGCCCACGGGCGCATCCAGCCAGACGTAGAAATACTTGCCCGGGGCGTCCGGAATCTCGAAGCCGAAGTACGGCGCATCGCGGCTGATGTCCCATTCCTGCAGGCCACCTTCCAGCCATTCATTCAGCTTGTTCGCTACAGACTCCTGCAGCGTGCCGCTGCGCGTCCAGGTCTTGAGCATCTGCGTGAAGGCAGGCAGCGCGAAGAAGTAGTGCTCGGACTCTTTCTCGACGGGCGTGGCGCCCGAGAGTGTGGAGCGCGGGTCGATAAGGTCGGATGGGCTGTAGGTGGCATTGCAGGCTTCGCAATTGTCGCCGTACTGATCCGGGGTTCTGCACTTGGGGCAGGTCCCCTTGATGAACCGATCGGCCAGAAACAGATTCTTCTCGGGGTCGAACAGCTGCGTGATGCGTCGTCGGTTGATGAAGCCGGCATCGCGCACACGGCGGTAGAAATCCTGCGACAGGCGCTCGTTCTCGGGCGCGTGTGTCGAGTGAAACTGCGCGAAGCCGATATTGAAACCGGCATAGTCGCTTTCATGTTCGGCCTGCACGCGGGCGATCAAAGCCTCGGGCGTAATGCCTTCGCTTTCGGCCCGCAGCATGATGGCGGTGCCGTGGGTGTCATCGGCGCAGACATAGACGCAGTCTTCACCCTTGAGCTGCTGGAAACGCACCCAGATGTCGGTCTGCACGGCTTCCATCACATGGCCAAGGTGAATGGGGCCGTTGGCATAGGGCAGCGCGCTGGTGACGAGGATGCGGCGTGTCATGCAATTTCCACCATGTAGAAATCTTCCTTGCTCACACCACAGTCGGGGCAGGTCCAGCTCTCCGGTACATCTTCCCAGCGCGTGCCGGGCGGAATACCGTCTTCGGGGTAGCCCAGGGCTTCGTCATAGATGAACTCACACACCATGCATTGCCATTTCTTCACGTTCTTCTCCACTCGCAGTTGCAGTTCAGGTATTCGTATTCAAGGGGCGCAGATCATACTGCATGCCCGCTCATTCAGTCAGCTCCCGGCTGTCTCCACGGGCTTGCTCACCAGCGACGGCAGCAGGGGCTGCAGATGCCGCTGCGCCACCGCTTCCACCTCGGCCATCATCGCCGCATAGATGCGCAGCACAGTCTCGCCCTGCTCTGTCACTTTCGCGCCGCCACCGGCGCGCCCGCCCGTCGACGTGGCAACCAGGGGCTGTGTGAAACAGCTGTTCATCGTCTCCACCAGCATCCACGCCCGACGGTAACTCATGCCCATGCGCCGAGCGCCGCCCGAGATCGAGCCAGCATCGCGAATCGCCTCCAGCAGTTCCATCTTGCCGGGGCCGACGGCGATGTCGACGCCACGCGCCACGCGCACGCGGCATTGAATTTCCGGGTGTTGCATGAGAGGTCTTTCTTCAGTCATTCCTGTCTTCCTGTGTCAGACCGGGAACTGCGCCCGGCATGCTCGTGATATGCAGATCCCGCTGCGGGTACGGCATGGTGATGCCGGCCGCCTTGAAGGCCCGCCAGATAGCCAGATTGATGTCCGACTTCACATTCGCAAACCCGTTCTCAGGATCGTTTACCCAGACCTGCAGCTGCAGGTCCATGCCATTCTCCCCAAAGCCGATCAGGCGTACCACTGGCGCGGGATCAGTCAGAACTCGCGGTGAGGCTGACGCGCTCTCGAGCATCAGTGCCATGGCCTGCTCGGGATCATCCTTGTAGCTGCACTGCACGGAGATGGCAGTGCGCACGTTGCGGTCCACGAAACTCCAGTTCACTACTTCGGAGGTAATCAGATTCTCGTTGGGGATCAGAGTGTCCACCCCTTCACGATTGCGCACCACCACGTACCGCGCCCGCAGTTCATGCACGCTGCCAGTATTCTGTCCCACCGTGATGATGTCGCCGGGCTTGATGGAGCGATCAAACACCAGAATGAAACCGGAGATGAAGTTCGAGGCAATGCGCTGCAGACCGAAGCCAAGCCCTACGCCCAGCGCGCCACCGAAGATGGCCAGCGAACTGAGGTCGATGCCCGCCGCATTGAGCGCTATCAGAAATGCCAGGGTGATGAGCAGGAAACGACTGAACTTGCTGATCCCAACCTGCATGCTGGGGGTGAGTCCGGCGCTCTGCAGCTGACGATTGATGACTTCCGACAGCCATATGGCCAACGTGAAGGCCACGCCGACCATCAAGATGAACTGCAGTGCTGACAATACGGAGACGCGCACTGTTCCCAGTTCGATGGCAACGGCGTCCAGCATCGCCAGTACGTCGGGCAACCAGCCCAGCAGGTGCAGAATCACCACGCCCCATACCAGCAGAACAATGGCACTTTCAGACGAGCGCACCATGGGGTTGTCGGTAAATGCCTTGCGCAGGACATAGACCGATACCCGCACCGCTGCCAGCGCAATCAACACAGGCATGGCAATATCCACCAGCGCCACAGGCGCGGCGTACCAGCCAAGGATCGCGCGTCCGACGATCACCACCAGCAGTGCCGACACTGGCCACAACAGGCGCTGCAGACTTTGCAGAGCAAGATGTCGGAACGAGATGCCGCTGATGCCGGCTGAATCCTGCAGCAAGCGCTGCAGTCGGTGATTCACAAGGGAGGCCAACGCCGCTGCAATTGTCAGAATGAGGAACTGCCACCAGAAATTTTCAGCGTTGGCTGCGGTAATCCAGGATTGCAGCACGAGTTCCAGGTGTTGGTACATGGGCGGGCGTCCGTGTATGGCATTGCGAGCGTGCGAGCATAACCGAATCCGACTGCGGCTCCCAGCCGCGCGACTCCATGAGCTGTCCATGCAGTGGGAGCGGGCCCTGCCCGCGAACTGTCACCTTTGGCATCTGCTGCCCGACTTCCAGTAGAATGCCGACAACCCCTGCGACGGAGCTCCCATGAACGCCCACATCTTCCAGCATGTGCCTTTCGAAGGCCCCGGCTGTATCACCGACTGGCTGCAGGCGCAGGGTGCCCGGACGCGCTATACCCACTTCCTTGCCGACCCCACCCTGCCAGCCTTGGCCGATGTCGACCTGCTGATCGTCCTGGGCGGGCCCATGAGCGTCAACGACGAAACAGCCCTGCCCTGGCTGACCAAAGAAAAGCGCTTCATCGCAGACGCCATTGCTGCCGGCAAGGCCGTCGTCGGCATCTGCCTGGGTGCACAGCTGATCGCGGCCGCGCTGGGCTCGCGGATCTATCCGGGTCTGCAGAAGGAGATCGGCTGGTTCGATATCGTGGCACGCCCGGTCATGGATCAGGAGCAGCATCTGTTGCGCCTGCCCGAGACCACCCGAGTGTTCCATTGGCACGGAGAGACCTTCGCAATGCCAGAGGGCGCCACCCGTCTGGCCGGCAGCATCGGCTGCGCCAATCAGGTGTTTCAGTTCGGCAAACGCGTGATCGGGCTGCAGTGTCATCTCGAGACGACTCCCGACAGTGCGCGCGCCATTGTCGAAGGCTGTGCTGAAGAACTGGCACATGCCCAGGGCGGTCGCTTCGTGCAGGAAGAAACGACCATTCTCGCCGAGCCCGCGCAGTCATACGCACAAATGAACGCGGTGATGAACACTATTCTGACCTTTGTGACACGACCATGAATGCAGCCTTGATTCCTCTTATCGACGCGTTGCTGCCGCAGACCCAGTGCGGCAAATGCGGCCATGCCGGCTGCCTGCCTTACGCCGAGGAACTCAGCACGGGTGGCGCCATCAACAAGTGTCCTCCTGGCGGCATTGACACTATCCAGGCACTGGCTGAACTGCTCGGTCGCCAGGTCATTGCGCTCGATCCGGAGCATGGCGTCGAGCAGGAGCGCCGCGTCGCCTTCATTCGCGAGGCCGAATGCATCGGCTGCACCAAATGCATTCAGGCCTGCCCGGTAGACGCCATCATGGGCGCTTCAAAGCGCATGCACACTGTCATCAGTGCCGAGTGCACAGGGTGTGATCTGTGCGTGGCCCCCTGTCCGGTAGACTGCATTGACCTGCTGCCTTTGGCATCCATGGCGGCCGCCGCGCCGGCCACGACGGATTCCGGAATTCTCAGTCGGCAATGGCGGAATCGCTACCAGGCGCGCAACACAAGAATTGCTGTCCAGCGCAACGAGCAACAGTCGCGACGCGAAGCAGTCGCGGCTGCTCGCGGTCGCGAAGCCGCCCAAAGCACAATTGCAGCTGTGCAGCCATCGCCCCCTCATTCAACAGTGCTTTTGAACCCGGCGCAGGCTCAGGCAGACATCGCGGCAGCTGTCGCACGTGCGAAGGAACGCAAGGCCAGGTTGCAGCAGGTCAGGGAAACCGATCGCGACGATGTCAGTCTGTCCAATGAATCAAAAGTGGTGGTGTCTGGCAGTTATCTTCACACCCCCGTGAAGGGCTGAGCGCCAGGCTGACCATGAACAAACATACCCGTGCTGAGATGTTTCGCCGGCTGCAGGCAGAGAATCCTGCTCCGGTTACGGAACTGGAATACTCGTCTACCTTCGAGCTGCTGATTGCCGTGATCCTGTCAGCCCAGGCGACTGATGTGAGCGTGAACAAGGCCACACGGCCCCTTTTCAAGGTGGCGAACACACCCGAGACCATGCAGGCGCTGGGCGTTGACGGCCTCAAGCAGTACATCAGGACCATCGGACTGTTCAACACCAAGGCCGAAAACATCATCAAGACCTGCGCCGCACTGATCTCTCTTCACCACGGCGAGGTGCCCGACGAGCGAGCAGCGCTTGAGGCCTTGCCTGGCGTGGGACGCAAGACAGCGAATGTCGTATTGAACACTGCGTTCCGGCAGATTGCGATGGCAGTGGACACGCATATTTTTCGTGTCTCCAATCGTACGGGGCTCGCGCCAGGAAAAAATGTACTGGAAGTGGAGAAGAATCTGCTGAAGCATGTGCCGAAGGATTATCTACTGGATGCCCATCACTGGCTGATCCTGCATGGCCGTTATGTGTGCACGGCGCGCAAGCCCCGCTGCGGCTCGTGCCTGATCGAAGACCTGTGCGGATACAAGAACAAGACGGGAGATTGAAAACACGCGCCTGTGTGGGCGCTGGTGAGGCAACTGGTGTGGGGGCTTGCTTGCAAGCGAACTCGCGTATTTGTCGCGGGCAAGCCCGCTCCCACAGCCTCCGGGCCTGCGCTTGCAGCCAGGTCAGCGGCGTTGCAGGAAAAGTGTCACGCGGCGATTGCGGTCACGGTCCGCGTCCGTACGCTCGTTGCGCACGATCAGATACTCCTCCGTTTCGCCGAAGAAACGGGTTTCCAGCATGGCTTCGTTGACGCCGCGATCCACCAGATACTGATGCACCAGGAAAGCCCGCACACGGGAGGACTCGAGGTTGTCACGATTGTTTCCGGCGGTATCCGTAAAGCCATTGATCTGCACTGAAAAGACGCCGGCATCGGCCTGGATGTACTGAATGATGTTGTCCAGGAGAGTACGCGCACCTTCGTCCAGCTCCATCTGCCCTGCCCCCCCAGAAAACGGTAGAGCGCTCAATCTGACCGAAGTTCACCGGCAGCAGGTTGCTCAGACAGGTTTGGTAATCGCGATAGGCCACCTTGAAATTCACGGGAGAAACAGCCACCAGTACGGAATCATCCTCGCTGTACCAGGCGCGACGGGTCAGTGTGGGCATCATCCCGCGGAACAGTTCAGCCAGCACAAGGCGGGTGTTGGCCTCATCCAGCACGACCGGACGACCGCTGCGGGCGACATCAACGTAACCGATGTCGCGCTCGGGCAACTCTTTGCGCCAGGACGGCGGCATCGAGGTCAGCAGCGCGCGACCCTCAGCCATGTCGCTGTCCATGGCCTGCAGGTAGAAGATCATGGTTTCACCGGCTTCACGATAGAAGACAGCCTGACCATAGTGAGGAATATCGTGAGACATGCTGCATTCGAAGACATTGCCATCGACCTCCCATTGCGCCGTGTCGAACTCGGCGTAATAGGAGAGGTTGCCCGGCTGCACAGAGGAGGCAGAGAGCAAACTCAGGAAAGATAAGGTAAACTTCAGGCCGTTTTTCATTCGCCGCATCTAGTCTATAGATATGCCTGTCCAGTCGCTCGGGGTAGCCCGCGCACACTTCAGACAGTGCCTCAGTAGACAAACATCGGCAAGCGCCTCAGAAACTTTACCCTTATTTTCAAGAAATCCGCATGAATCAGATCACCCTGCTCCAACCCGATGACTGGCATGTCCATCTGCGTGATGGCGAGGCCCTGCAACTTACGGTGCCTGCCACTGCACGCAGCTTTGCCCGCGCCATCGTGATGCCCAACCTGAAGCCCCCGGTCGTCGACACGGCAGCAGCCATCGCCTATCGCGAGCGCATCCTGGCAGCGCTTCCACATGGCATGCATTTCGAGCCGCTGATGACGCTGTACCTGACCGACGCGACCAAGGTCGAGGAAATTGCCCGGGCGAAAAGCAGTGGCATGGTGAAAGCATTGAAGTACTACCCGGCGGGCGCGACCACCAATTCAGAAAACGGCGTTACCAGTATCGACAAGGTTTACCCGATTCTTGAGGCCATGGCAGAAATCGGCATGCCTCTTCTGTTGCACGGCGAAGTGACCGATGCCGCGATCGACATCTTCGACCGTGAAAAAGTCTTCATTGATCGCATACTCGCGCCGCTGACGCAGCGCTACCCCACGCTGAAGATCGTGCTGGAACACATCACGACGTCCCACGCCGCGGAATTCGTGACCCAGGCGGGACCCCGGATCGCGGCGACGGTGACGGCCCACCATCTTCTGTACAATCGCACCGACATGCTGGCGGGTGGCATTCGCCCGCACCTGTACTGCCTGCCGATTCTCAAACGCAGCACGCATCAGCAGGCACTGATTGATGCGGTGACCAGCGGCAATACACGCTTCTTCCTGGGCACTGATTCGGCGCCCCACAGCCGGCATTTGAAGGAACACCCCTGTGGCTGCGCAGGCTGCTTCACCGCCCACGCCGCGCTGGAGCTGTATGCCGAAGTATTCGAGCAGGCAGGCGCGCTCGACAAACTGGAAGGCTTTGCAAGTCTGCATGGCCCTGATTTCTACGGACTTCCCCGCAACACACGTCGCGTGACGCTTGAAAAGGCGCCGTGGACAGTGCCTGCGGATCTTGTTTTCGGAGCGGACCGTGTGGTCCCCCTGCGCGCCGGGGAGCAACTCCAATGGCGCATGACAGGGGTATCACCATGAGTTACGACGACGACGAAGAAATGCTCGAAAGCCCGATGTCCCTGCGCTTTCGAGGGTATCTGCCCGTGGTGGTGGACATTGAGTGCGGCGGGTTCAATGCCAAAACCGATGCGATCCTGGAGATATCGGCCGTGATACTGGGCATGAACGAGAAAGGCGTGCTGGGTATCGAACAGACCTTCTTCCATCGCGTCGTGCCGTTCGAGGGTTCGAACATCGAAGATGCCGCGCTGAAGTTCACCGGCATCGATCCCTATCATCCGCTGCGCATCGCGCGCAGTGAAAAGGATGTGTTCACAGACATGTTCCGCATCATTCGCACGGCACTTAAAAGCAATGGCTGCAAACGGGCAATTCTGGTGGCACACAATGCCCACTTCGATCACGGCTTCATCAATGCAGCAGCCGACCGTCATGATCTCAAGCGCAATCCGTTCCATCCGTTCTCGAGTTTTGACACCGCAACACTGAGTGGCCTTGCTTACGGACAGACAGTGCTTGCCAGAGCGTGTGAAGCGGCACGTATCGAATTCAACAACAGCGAAGCACACTCCGCGAAGTACGATGCAGAGAAAACCGCACAGCTGTTCTGTACGATCGTGAACAAGTGGAAAAGCATGGGAGGGTGGCCGATGCCCTGAGGCACCGGCCCTTGCGGTTCAGGTCTGCGCGCTCTGGCCTGCGCCGTCGATGAGCTTCTGCAGTTCGCCACTCTCGAACAGGTCGGTGACGATGTCGCATCCGCCGACCAGCTCCCCATCTACATACAATTGCGGAAAGGTTGGCCAGTTCGCAATCGTGGGCAATGTGGCACGGATTTCCGGATTGGCAAGAATGTCCACGAACGCGAAGCGCTTGCCACAGGACATCAGGCAGCGCACAGTCTGGGCTGAAAATCCGCACTGCGGTTGATCAGGACTGCCCTTCATGTACAGCAGAATACTGTTGGAAGTGATTTGTTCTTTGATGGTGTCTTCAATAGTCATAAGAGATCCTGCTCGCGATTCCGGGAAAGTTGAATGATCGACACTGCGTTCTGATCACTGCCCTGCACAGCATGGTCCGGCCCTGCGTGTCGTGGCCGCATTCTACACGAAGGTTTTGCGAAGTTTCACGTCAGGAATGCCGGTTCCGGGCTCAGATTGCCTCGCCGTCACAATCTCGTATAAGATACGAAACAAGTCAGACAAAGCAGTAAACCGAGTGTTTGACTATGAATTTCCAAGATTTTTCGAGCCAGACCTGACGGTTCGTCCGTGCCCGCATCGCACAGCATATTTCTGCTTCTCTCCGCGCACTGAAGATCACAGACTGGGCTTATGCCTGAAAATCGCGTCAGGCTGACAAATTTGCACAGAGCGCGACGACGACAACACAAGAACCCAACAAAATGGCTACCCGACATTTTCTGACACTGATGGATCTCGAGAAGGCAGAGCTTCACGCGATCATTCAGCGCGCAATCGCCCTGAAGAACAGCCCTGCCCTTCACGAAGATACGTTGAAACACAAGACGCTGGCGATGATCTTTGACAAGGCGTCCACGCGCACGCGCGTGGCCTTCGAAGTGGCCATGACGCAGCTGGGCGGCACCAGCCTGTTTCTTTCCAACGCCGACACCCAGCTCGGGCGCGGTGAACCTTTGGAAGACACTGCGAAAGTCCTTTCCCGCATGGTGGACTTCGTGACAATCCGCACCTTCGAGCACTCGAGGCTGGAGCTGTTTGCCAAACATTCTGATGTACCGGTCATCAATGCCCTGTCTGACGACTTCCATCCCTGTCAGCTGCTGGCAGACATGCAGACGTATTTCGAACATCGAGGCGATATTCAGGGCAAGACCGTGGTATGGGTCGGTGACGGCCATAATATGTGTCAGTCATACATCAACGCAGCGGAACAATTCGATTTCGAATTGCGTATCGCCTGCCCGGAAGGCTTCGAACCTGAGCCCTGGCTGCTCGAGCGCTCCCGTGCCCGCGTCAGAGTCGTCCGCAACCCGATCGAAGCGGTACGTGACGCGCATCTGGTGGCCACCGATGTCTGGACATCCATGGGCCACGAAGCGGAACGCGAGCGCCGGCTGCGCTTGTTTGCGGCCTACCAGATCAATGCCGAACTGCTCTCCCACGCCAGCAGTGATGTATTGTTCATGCATTGCCTGCCGGCTCACCGTGGCGAAGAGGTGACCGCAGAAGTACTGGACGCACCCGACGCCGTAGTCTGGGATGAGGCTGAGAACCGTCTGCATACCAAGAAAGCGCTGCTGGAATTTCTCAGCAGACAATAGCCGGTATTCGGTGGAGCCTTATGAGTACTGCCGGTAGAGGCGGATTCGCCAAGCGTCACAATCGCCTGCTGGCCCTGCTGGTTTGCGCTGTGGCGCTGGCGGCTGCGCTGACCAGCGTCTGGTTCGCCTACCGCGGGGCCCTGGCGCAGAACCGCGACTCCATCCTGCTTTCCGAAGCGCTCACAACCGGCCTGATGCTCATCACGGTAGCGTTGAGCCTGTACATGCTGGTGCGCCAGCATCTTGTCGATCAGTCCATGCGCCTGCTGACCAGCGCCATGGAGCAGAGTCATGGCGCCGTCATCATTACCGACGCCCGCGGCCGCATCGAATACGTCAATCCCCGCTACACCGAGATCACCGGCGTCAGCCGCGACGCATTGCTGGGCACGTTCAGCGACCTGATCCAAAGCAATATTACCCTGGACAAACAACACTGCACCCTGCGCGAGCGCATCGCCCGGGGGGAAGTGTGGTCCGCCACGATGAGCAGCACCCGCAGCAATGGAGAGCGCTACTGGCAGGCCGTGTCCGCATCTCCCGTCCTGGATGACGGGCAGACGCCCACGCACATCGTGCTGAGCATCGAAGACACCAGCCAGCAGCGAGAACTGCACGCGCAGCTGGAGAAGCTGGCCTACTTCGACCCGCTGACCGGCCTGGAGAATCGCCGCATGTTCCGCGACCGGCTGGAACAGGCGCTGCGCCACGTCAAACGGCACAAAACGGGACTGGCACTCCTTTTCATCGACCTGGATGGCTTCAAACATGTCAACGACACCCTTGGTCATGACGCCGGCGACGAATTGCTTGTCACCGTGGCGCAGCGTATCCGCCGCCATGTGCGGGACGAGGACATCGTGGCCAGGCTGGGAGGCGATGAATTCACGGTCCTGCTGACCCATCAGCACGACAGCAGCGGCGCCAGCGTCGTGGCCCGCAAGATTCTGAAAGCTCTGCGGGAACCCTTCGCGCTGCGCGGCGTACAACGGCAAATCGGGGCCAGCATCGGCATCACGCTCGCACCCGAAGATGGCATGAGTGGCGAACTGCTCATACGCAACGCCGATATGGCCATGTACAGGGCCAAAGACCTGGGACGCAACAATGCCCAGTATTTTTCGGAAGACATGAACATTCGCAATGACGCCAGCCAGACCCTGGAAGAAGCGCTGCGACTGGCCATCAGGGAAGAGCGTTTCGTCGTGCATTTCCAGCCGCAGGTAGACCTGCTGGCGAACCGCATCATCGGTTTTGAGGCACTGGCGCGCTGGCAGCACGCCGATGGCGAGCGTCTTCCCGGCAGCTTCCTGCCCATGGCGGAGCAGACGGGTCTCATCGTTCCTCTCGGAGCCATCATCATGCGCAAGGCCTGTGAGCATCTCAAACGCCTGCAGGCACTGGGAATGACGGGCTACACTGTCTCGGTAAATCTGTCCGCGCGACAGTTCCGGGACCCGGCACTGCTGCCGCTTGTCCAGGACATCCTGAGCGACACAGGCCTGGAAGCCCGCTGGCTGGAACTGGAGATCACCGAGAGCATGCTGATGGAAAACATCGAGCAGGCCACTGGCATTCTGCAGGCACTCAAGTCACTGGGCCTGAGTATTTCCATTGACGACTTCGGGACCGGACACTCGTCCCTGCCCACACTCAGCAAGCTGCCTGTCAACAAGCTCAAGGTGGATCGCTCCTTCATTCACAATCTGCCCGCCAATGCCCATGACCGGGCCATCACCACCGCCGTGATCGCGATGGCGCAGAAGCTCGGGCTGACCGTCGTGGCCGAAGGCGTGGAGAACTCCGCCCAGCGCGACTTCCTGCTGCTGCATCAGTGCAGTTTCCAGCAGGGCTTTGAATTCGGTGCGCCGGTGGCCTTCGCGGAACTGTCCGGCAGCATCGCACGCCTGCAGGGGCATCTCGGTCGACCCGTCTCTGGTGCCGAGATCCGCCACTGACGCACTATGCACCTGCAAGGCACTCAGACACTGGCGCTGGAATCGGTCAACGGGGACCTGGAGGTCACCCTCACCGGCACCTCCAGCCCCCGGATTCAGGGCAGCCTGACACTCTCTCTCCCCTGAACTCCCCGCCCCGGGAACACGGATGTTCCCATGCACACTTTACCCACAGCTTGTGCACACAAATAGGCCTTGCAATCACCCTGCGAGCGCACTATCTTGTGTTCCTGATTCAGAAATACCCTATATGTAGTATTTGAGTCGTTTTTCACACACTGTAAAACACTCGTCATAAAGCGCATTTTTCCCTGTTTTTACAGGTGAATTTCAGGGCCAGGCACGCTCTCCGGTATCCGCATCACCATCGGTACGCCGAACCGGACAGCTATAAAAACATCATGGAGAACCTCATGCAGACCGACCTGTACAGTCAACCCAGTGCTTCCTCCTCGGTGCAGACCGGCACGCAGCAGAAAGCCTCTGCAGCGTCTTCAACTGCGCCGGGCCAGATCCGCGTCATCAAGCGAAATGGCGCGGTCGTCGGATACGACGAGTCCAAGGTGGTCGTGGCGATCACCAAGGCCTATCTTGCTGTCGAGGGCGGCACTGCCGCAGCCTCTTCCCGTGTGCATGAGACCGTCACCAAGCTAGGCAAGCAGATCACCACGATCTTCCGTCGCCGCATGCCCTCCGGTGGCACCATCCACATTGAAGACATTCAGGACCAGGTTGAACTGGCACTGATGCGCACCGGCGAACACAAGGTGGCCCGCAGCTATGTGATCTACCGCGCCGAGCGCGCGCGCGTCCGCGAACAGCAGCGCGTGCGCGAGCAGGACAGCAGCCCGGCCATTACCGTGACCTATGCCGACGGCACCCAGGGTCCGCTGGACACACAGCGTCTGCGCACCGTGATCGACGAGGCCTGCGAGGGCCTGGAATATGTGTCCGCCGACGAAATCTACGCCGAGACCATCAAGAACCTGTACCCGGGTGTCCGCATCCAGGACGTACGTACCTCTTCCGTGATGACGGCACGCACCATGGTGGAGAAGGACCCGAACTACTCTTACGTTTCCGCCCGTCTGCTGCTGGACACCCTGCGTTCCGAAGCACTGAGCTTCCTTGGCCTGGCCGACAGCGCCACCCAGGGCGAAATGCAGTACCGCTATGCGCTGACTCTGCGTCCCTACATTCAGAAAGGCGTCGAGCTGGGCCTGCTGGCCCCGGACCTGCTGAACTTCGATCTGGACGTACTGGGCGAAGCCCTCAAGGCCGACCGCGACAATCAATTCACCTATCTCGGGCTGCAGACACTGTATGACCGCTACTTCATTCACAGTGGCGACACCCGTTTCGAGCTGCCCCAGGTGTTCTTCATGCGCGTGGCGATGGGCCTTGCCTCCTGCGAAGAGAACAAGGAAGAGCGTGCCATCGAGTTCTACAACCTGATCTCGAGCTTCGACTACATGACGTCCACACCGCAGTTGTTCAACTCCGGCACGCTGCGTCCGCAACTCTCGTCCTGCTTCCTGACGACGGTACCCGACGATCTGTTCGGCATCTACAGCGCCATCCGTGACAACGCCATGCTGTCCAAGTGGGCAGGCGGTCTGGGCAATGACTGGACCCCCGTGCGCGCACTGGGCGCCCACATCACCGGCACCAATGGCAAGTCCCAGGGCGTCGTGCCCTTCCTGAAAGTGGTGAACGACACCGCAGTGGCCGTGAACCAGGGCGGCAAGCGCAAGGGCGCTGTCTGCGCGTACCTGGAGACCTGGCACCTGGACATCGAGGAATTCATCGAGCTGCGCAAGAACACCGGCGATGACCGCCGTCGCACCCACGACATGAACACTGCCAACTGGATTCCCGACCTGTTCATGAAGCGTGTCTTCGAAGATGGCGACTGGACGCTGTTCTCTCCGAACAATGTGCCCGACCTGCATGACCTGCATGGCCGCGCATTCGAGACTGCCTATGTCGAGTACGAGAGGCTGGCGGCGCTTGGAAAGATCGAAGTCTTCAAGACTGTGAAGGCCAAGGACCTGTGGCGCAAGATGCTGTCCATGCTGTTCGAGACAGGTCATCCCTGGATCACCTTCAAGGACGCGTGCAACGTGCGCTCACCGCAGCAGCACGTGGGCACCATCCATTCGTCCAACCTGTGCACCGAGATCACGCTGAACACCAGCAAGGACGAAGTGGCAGTGTGCAATCTGGGCTCCGTGAACATGGTCAACCATGTCACCGAAACCGGCGGACTGGATCACGACAAACTGCAGCGCACGATCAAGACAGCCGTGCGCATGCTCGACAACGTCATCGACATCAACTACTACTCCGTGGAGCAGGCGAAGAACTCCAACCTGAAGCACCGCCCGATCGGCATGGGCATCATGGGTTTCCAGGACGCTCTGTACGAGCTGAAGATTCCCTACGCCTCCGAGCGTGCAGTGGAGTTCGCCGACACGTCCATGGAAGCCATCAGCTATTACGCCATCCAGGCCTCCAGTGACCTGGCACAGGAGCGCGGGGCTTATCAGAGCTACAAGGGCTCCCTGTGGGACCGCGGCATTCTGCCGATCGACTCGCTGCAGATGCTGGCCAAAGAGCGCGGTGAAGAGTTCCTGGACGTGAACATGAGCCAGACCATGGACTGGGACGCCCTGCGCGCCCGCATCCAGCAGGTCGGCATGCGCAACTCCAATGTGCTGGCCATCGCGCCGACAGCCACCATCGCCAACATCAGCGGCGTGTCACAGTCCATCGAACCGACGTATCAGAACCTGTACGTCAAATCGAACCTGTCCGGCGAGTTCACCGTGGTGAACCCCTATCTGGTGCGAGATCTCAAGGCCCTGGATCTGTGGGACAGCGTGATGGCCAACGACCTGAAATATTACGAAGGCAGCGTAAGTTCGATCGATCGCATTCCGCAGCACCTGAAGGTGCTTTACGCAACGGCCTTCGAGATTGATCCCCGCTGGCTGGTGGATGCAGCAAGTCGTCGTCAGAAGTGGATCGACCAGGCGCAGTCCTTGAACCTGTACATCGCAGGGGCGAATGGCAAGAAACTGGACGTCACATACCGCATGGCCTGGCTGCGCGGACTCAAGACGACTTATTACCTGCGAGCCCTGGCCGCCACGTCGACAGAGAAGTCCACGATCTCCAACAGCACCCTGAATGCGGTGTCCAGCAAGATGGTGGAAGAAGATCCGGTGGACGTGCCGAAGGCCTGCTCGATTGATGACCCGGATTGCGAAGCATGCCAATAAGGCCGGGTGCGTGAACCACCAACAGAAATAGTCTTGGAAAGAAGAGGAAAGAATCATGTTGTCATGGGACGAGTTTGATCTGGAGGAAAGCACCTCCACGATGGTACCCGCAAGAAATGCTGCTGCCGAAGCGCAGGCGCGAGCACAGATCCAGGCCGAAGAAGCCCGTGTCACTGCTCAGGCAGCGACAGAACGGGCACAGGCCGCGTTGCTGCAGGCTGCAGCCGTGGCCGCCGCTGCGCCGGCGCCCGCACCAGTGCTGGCCGCACCTGTCAGCGAAGCCGCAGATCCGCTGCAACGCGCCATCCAGACGCTGGAGACGCTCGACATCAATGTCGGCCTGCAGGAACTGGAAGAGTCAGCACAGCGGGTGAAGGTGGACGACAAACGCATGATCAATTGCCGCGCCGACCTGAACCAGCTGGTGCCCTTCAAGTATGACTGGGCATGGCAGAAATATCTGGACGGTTGCGCCAACCACTGGATGCCGCAGGAAGTGAACATGAATGCGGACATTGCTCTGTGGAAAGGCAAGGCCGGGCTGACGGATGATGAGCGATTGATCGTCAAGCGCAGCCTGGGCTTCTTTGCCACGGCCGACTCCCTTGTCGCCAACAACCTGGTGCTGGCCGTGTACCGCCTGATTACCAACCCCGAGTGCCGCCAGTACATCCTGCGTCAGGCCTTCGAGGAAGCGATCCACACCCACGCCTACCAGTACTGCATCGAGTCACTGGCCATGGACGAGGGCGAGATCTTCAACATGTATCACGAAGTTCCCTCTGTCGCGAAGAAGGCGTCCTGGGGCCTGAAGTACACCAAGGAGCTGAGTGACCCGAATTTCAACACCGGCACCCGCGAGACCGACCAGGCACTGCTGAAGAACCTGATCGCGTTTTACTGCTGTCTGGAAGGCATCTTCTTCTACTGCGGCTTCACCCAGATTCTGTCCATGGGCCGCCGCAACAAGATGACCGGCACGTCCGAGCAGTTCCAGTACATCCTGCGCGACGAGTCCATGCACCTGAACTTCGGCATCGACATGATCAACCAGATCAAGCTCGAGAATCCGCAGCTGTGGACGGACAAGATGAAGGAAGAGGCCACGCAGATGATTCTGCAGGCTGCGCAGCTGGAAATCGAGTATGCCCGCGACACCATGCCGCGCGGCGTGCTCGGCATGAATGCGGTGATGATGGAAGAGTATCTGCAGTTCATAGCCAACCGCAGACTGGTGCAGATCGGCCTGCCGGAGCAGTTCAAGGGCGTGAAGAATCCTTTCCCGTGGATGTCCGAGATCATGGACCTGCGCAAGGAGAAGAACTTCTTCGAGACCCGCGTAACCGAGTACCAGACCGGGGGTGCGCTGACCTGGGAGTAATCTCCCGCAAGCAAGCAGGAAGGAGAATCACGATGAGCAACGAGAAGACGACCGAAAGTGGCGCAGACACTGCACTGATGACGCTGGACCAGCTGACTCAGACGATCGAGATGATGACCAGCGTGGTCAATCGTCTGAAGCGCCACCTGCAGTTGCAGCTCTCGCAGCATCAGGGAGAAGAAATTCCCGAGGCGCTGCGTCGTGAACTGCTGGCCAACGAGCGCGAACTGCAGTCCATGCAGCAGCTCGCCTCCAGCCCCACGCCAGGCGCGCTGGAAGCCCACGATACAGCGCACCAGAGCATCGTTCTGGAGATTACTCTGCTGGACGAAGTCAGTGACACCGTACCGGAGCGTGTCCTCCACTGAAGGGAGGCAGCTCCTTCATGTCTGAATCCCACGACCACACCACTCCCCTCCTCGCCACCGGCGTGCTGCTGCTTGCCGCCGGCTTCAGCCGCCGTTTTGGCGCTGTGAAGCTGGGTGCCACGCTCCAGAATGGCGAAACCGTGATAGCCCGCACCCTGGCCCGGATTCGCGCCACAGGAGCGCCGCTGCGGGTCGTCACACGCCCGGAATTGCAGGACTTGCTGCTGGCCAGCGGTGCCCGCAGCGAAGAGCTGGTGCTCTGCGCCGATGCCGATCTGGGCATGGGCCACACCCTGGCGGCCGGGATGCGCGCCCTGCCGGGCTGGGAAGCCTGCCTTGTCTGTCTGGGCGACATGCCTTTCATCCAGTCAGACACCTATGTCCGGTTGCTGCAATCCCTGCATGGCGAGCGCATCACCATACCGACATTCGCCGGCGTGCGGGGCAATCCGGTGGGCTTTGGCGCGCAGTGGTTCGCCAGTCTGCTTGAGAGCACAGGAGACACCGGCGCGCGGGACATCGTGCGCGGCCACCCGGAGAGCATCGACTGCGTGGCAGTGGATGATCCCGCCATTCTGAAAGACATCGACACCCCGGAAGACCTGGCTCGGCACCAGCAAAGCTGAACAAGCCGCATTGCATTGGCCTTGGGGCTACCCCTACAATCCGGGCACGCATACACAAGCCCGCGTGACCGGGCTACACCACGAGACACCCTGCCCCATGACAAACCTTCTGCGCAGCCTGCTCACTGTTCTGATGCTCAGTGGCTCAGGCCTTGCTGCCGCCGATCTCGCCACGGCCACTGCTGCCATGGAGAATGCCTCCAACCCGCTGATGCTGATGCGCACGTCCCGTGGCGACATTTATCTGGAGCTGTTTCCGCAGTCTGCGCCCCGCAATGTCGCCAACTTCATAGCCCTGGCCGAAGCGCGCGTGCCACTGTTCGACATTTCCACCACCACCACGGTGACACCCTTTTACTACGATGGACTGACCTTCCACCGCATTCTGCGCAACTACCTCGTGCAGGCGGGAGCGCCACGGGCACCGAATGCGCCGGTTCCGGAGTATCTGGTGGAAGACGAGATCAATGCGCGTCAGTTCGGCCTGCATGAACAGAAGGTGCTGGACCCGTTCGGCAAGCCGCACCCCTGGCTGAATCTGGCCGACAATGCCGACTTCCAGCGTGAGATCCTGGTGCCCCTTTACCGCGTCATGGGGATCAGCAGCCCCGAGGCGGTCGAGGCACGGCAGTTCGAGATCCACGATGCACTGAAGGCCATGACCCTGCGTCAGGCCTATGAAAACCAGGGTTATCGCTACAACGAACGCCTGGTATCCAGGGAACCGCTGCGTGGCAGCGTAGCCATGGCCGGCACCGCCGCGAATACCAATGCGGCCGAGTTCTTCATCACACTGGTGGATGCCCCCTGGCTGGTGGGCAAGGCCACCATCATCGGCCGGGTAGTGGAAGGCATGGAGATTGTGGACCGCATCGATCAGTCCGCCGTGCTGCGTGGCGACACGACGGCCGCCACGCCCACAACTGCCACCATGATTTTCGATCTGCGGCAGGTCAATGCCTTGTCTGCTCCCGTCAATTGAATCAAAACAACAACAGAGAGATCACCATGTCCAGAAAGAGCAAGAAAGTCAAAGCCACCAGCCTGCTGCCCATGTGCGCAGCCGGGGGCGTGTTCATCGGCCTCGGTCTCGGCGCGTTGATGGACAATGTGCCGCTGGTGATGCTGGTATGCGTACTGATTGGCGTCGGTGCCGGCTATGCCATCGACAAGAAGAACGGTGTTACTTACGGACGTCACTGAGCAGTTCCGCCGGAAATATCTCCCGGCGGTAAGGCGGCAGCGAATCAAAGATGGCGGCACCATAGAATTTGCTGACGATGCGCTCGTCGAACAGGGTGATGCGCCCGGTGTCGGTCTCGTTGCGCAGCAGTCGCCCGGCTGCCTGTACCAGTTTGAACGCGGCTTCGGGCACCGAAAGGCTCATGAAAGCATTGCCGCCCCGCTGCTCGATCCACTGGGCCAGAGTGGCCTCGATGGGGTCATTGGGCACCGCGAACGGGATCTTGGCGATCAGTACGTGCTCGCAGTATTTTCCAGGTAAATCAACCCCTTCCGCGAAACTTGCAAGACCGAATATGATGCTGGGATCGCCCCTGTCAATGCGCTGGCGATGGAATTTCAGCAGCTGTGCCTTCTGGTAATCGTCCTGACACAGAATGATCTCGCGCCACTCCCTGGGCAGCCCCTCCAGCACATCCTGCATCTGCCGGCGCGAGCTGAACAGCATCAGCGCACCTTCCTGACGATCAAGCACGCGTGGCAGCAAGCGGATGATGGCGTCTGTATGCTGCTGGGCATTGCCCGGGTCACAATGCAGCTTTGGCACGATGAAGCTGGCTGCCTTGCCATAGTCAAACGGGCTGGCGATGCGGTGATAGCGTGTGCGCTCGGGCAGCCCCGCGCGCATCTGCAGCACGTCGAACTTGCCCAACGCGGACAAGGTGGCCGAGGTCAGCACCGCCCCTGCGCATACTCGCCAGAGTTTTTCCTGCAATGTGCTGGCCGCCAGCACGGGACTGCAGGACAGACTGATATCCAGGGCATTGCCCGAATCCTGCAACGCAAGCCAGCGCGCCCAGGGCGCAGTTCCTGCCGGGTCGTTCATGGCGAAGTTCTGCCACAGCTTCTGCGCCGCAGCGGCACGCGCCACCATGCTTCCGGTGACAGGGAACCAGTACTCCGCACGCTGCCGTGACTCGGGCGTCTGGCCTGCTTCGATATTGCTCTTGAGCTCGGTGGCCACTTCCTGAAACACGTTGGCCAGTTGCGTGAACAGGCCATTGAGTGCGGTTGCCAGCTCCTGCAGCGTCGGGGGAATCACCCCCATGGCAAAGGCGTGCTGCAAGGGCTGCTCGCCCTGACGGTCAGGAGTGGCATTCTGCAGAATCTGCTCACAGACGGGCCAGACCTCGTTAAGCCGCATATCGGCCATGGTCAGCGCATTTTCCAGTGCCGGCAATTCCCGTTTGAGCGTGCGCTTCTCTTCCAGAAGAGGGTCAGCCAGCAGCTTCACCAGGGTCTTGCGCCACTGGTCGAGGTTGGCAATGCTGCCCTTGATGCGCGTGAAGCAGGCGAAGTGATTGTTGCTCTTGAGCGGCAGGTGGTGGGCTTCGTCGAAGATGTAGATGGTGTCCTGCGGGGCGGGCAGAATCACCCCGCCGCCCAGCGCGAGGTCGGCCAGCACCAGATCGTGATTGGCCACTACACAGTCGGCCTTCTGCACCTCGTCCCGCGCCTGATAGAAACAGCAATTGCTGAAATTGGAGCACTTCTGCCCGATACACTGGCCATTGTCCACGGTGACAGGCGTCCATTCCTGATCCGAAAGCAGCTCTTCCCAGTCATCGCGGTCCCCCTGCCATTCTCCGGCGTTGATCTTGCGGAACATGCGCTCGTAAAGCGCCAGGCTCTGGGCGTTCGGCGGGGTGATGACCTCGCCGTAAAGATCCGCCATGGCATTGAGACTGGCATTGCCCTGCAGCAGCAGATCAAGGCGGGACAGGCACAGATAACGGCCGCGCCCCTTGGCGAGGGTAAAGGTGAATTCCAGGTCACTGTGGCGCTTGATGTCGGGCAGATCCTTGAGCGTGACCTGTTCCTGCAGCGCCACCGTGGCCGTGGCCAGCACGACCTTCTTTTTGAGGTGCATGGCCACCGGCAAGGTTCCCAGCACATAGGCCAGCGTCTTGCCGGTGCCGGTACCGGCTTCAATGACACAGATCGGCCCGCAGTGGTCTCCCCGTTCGTCGTCGCCCTCATCCGGTGCCACATCGCTGATGGCACCAATCTCTCCAAGACTGCGCGCGATCTCTGCGATCATCAGCCGCTGGCCATAGCGCGGCGTCAGCCCCTTGCTCTCGAGCAACTGCCGGTAGGCACGCTGAATGGCGTTCTTGACTTCGTCTGGGAGCATAGGGGCCGGAATCTGTAACTGAGTGATCTGGGGGCAGTCTGCCGCGGGAGATTGCGAAGCGAGTATAGCACTGTCCTGTCTGTGCCGAGGACGGCGCAGAAGCCCATGATAAAGGCTTGGCGCGGCTATCGGCGCTGAAAATACTTCTGCTAGAATGGCCGCTCTTCGAATGGCCGGTACCGGCCGCCAGACTGCCTGCAGGCACAGGCAAAGGCGCCGGACACACTCGACGTTTCAAGACGACCGCCACGCCAGCGGCACCTCTGCGCCAGCTCCATGTCAGCGTTGCGGTACTTCTGCAGTAGACCGCCAAGAACCTCCAAGAGACAAAGACGACGATGATTTTTCAGACGTTTTTACAGAGCAAGAAGTGGCAGGACAAAGACCCATCCGTACGCCTGACAGCCATCGCGGAACTCCAGCACCCGGCCGATCCCACCCACGCTGATGTGGCCGAAGCGGCCAGCATCCTCGCCGAGCTGGCCCGCAAGGACCCGGAGCGGGCAGTGCGACTGGCGGCGATCGCCCACGTGACGTCTCTGGATACCCTGAATGCTCTGCGCGAGGAGACCGATGAGGACATTCAGCAGGCCGCCCTCGTGCAGTACTGCCGCGTGTTGTCAGGCGCAGCGCCCTGCTCTCTGGATGCCGCCCAGCGCATCGCCCTGATGCAGACAGTCTCTGACAAACCCATTCTGCTGGCCATCCTGCACGACTGCGGGTGTGACGAGACGGGCCTGACCACACTCGAGCGCCTTCGCACCGAATTCACGCTGGACGAAAAGGGACTGCTGGACATCGCCGCTCATTCCAGCAACCACACCGTGCGCCTTGCCGCGGCACAACACATCAGTGACATCACCCTGCTGGAGCAGCTGAGCGAGCAGGTCAAGCACAAGGACAAGGCCGTCCTCAAATATTGCAAGGAACACCTGCAGAGCGTCCATGATGCCCTGTCGAAGCAGGCTGCCGACCTGGCCCTGGCGATCAGCCTCTGCGAGTCGGTCGAATCCTTGTCCGTGAAAGTCATCGGCGCCCTGAGTCAGGCGCAGTTCGACTACAAGCTGACCCAGTGGGATGACGTGGCCCAGGCTGCTGACAGCGCCCTGCAGGAACGCTTTGCCGCGGCCTGCGACACCCTGCGTGGACGCCTGAGCGAGTACGCTGCGCAGCGTCAGCAGGCAGCACTGTCGGATCAAAATGGCGCCGATCTCAGCGCCGCCTGCGATGTCGCAGAAGCAGCGCGCAGTGCGTTGACAGCCCCCATGACCGCCGAGCAGATTGCCCTGCTGGAGACACCCCTGCACGCACTCCAGGCTCTGACAGCACACTCCGCGGCAATCGACGCCGACCTGCTGACACGCGCAGGCACGCTGATTGCCAGCCTGGAGCAAAGTGTGCGGGCGTTTCATGCACTGGAAGCCAAGCAGAACGACCTGATTGCCCTCAAGACCGAGTTCGACACACTCACAGCCAAGCGCACGGCCTTGCTGGCCAGTGCTGCCAAACGCCTCAACAAGCTGTTTCACAAGGACGGCTGGCCGCAATCCCTGCCCCACAGCGAGCTTTTCACCCAGTGCCTGGCGCTGGAAGAACAGGCTCGCAAGCTGCTGGAGCGAAATGCCGCCTACCTTGAAAAACTGCACACGGACTCCGTCGCGCACATCGCCGCACTGGAGCAGCATATCGAGCAGGGCCAGGTGAATGACGCCCAGCGCTTGTGGGACAAAGTCCAGGGCGCCATCAAGAACGCCGACGAGTCTCTCAAGAAGCAGCTGCAGGACCTCCTTGCCCCGTTCAAACCCCGCATCACCGAGCTTGTCGACTGGAAGAACTTCGCCGCCACCGAGAAGAAGAAAGAGCTGATCGCCCAGATGCAGGCGCTGGCTGAAGGCACGGTGCACGCCGCAGAGAAAGCCAAAAAAATCAAAGCCTTGCAGGATGAATGGAAGAAACTGGGTCACTCAGTGCAGAACGATGTGCTGTGGACACAGTTCAACGAGCTTTCCCACAAGGCCTTCGAGCCCTGCAAGGAATACTTCAAGGAGCGCAAGTCGAAGCTGCAGAGCAATCTGGACGAGCGCAACAAGATCTGCGCCCAGCTGGAAGAGCTGCTGCCCACGCTGACCCCCGAGAACCTGAACATCGCCAATCTCAACAAGATCGAGTCGAAGGCGCTGGAAGACTGGAAGCTCTACGCCCCGGTCGAGCAGACCCGCATCAAGAAACTGCAGAAGCGCTTCAATACCGTGCTGACCGACCTGCGCCAGTTCAAGCGCAAGGCCTTGCTGGGCAATGCTACGCGCAAGCTGGAGCTGATCACCCAGGCCGTGCAGCTGGACACCCTGGAAAACGTGCAGGAAGCGATGGCCGAAGCCAAGAAGCTGCAGAACACGTGGAAAACCATCGGACCTTCGCCGTTCAAGGACGATCGCAACCACTGGAATGCCTTCCGCGCTGCCTGCGACAAGATCTTCACCAAGCGTCCGAAAGAGCCGGCACCGCGGCCGCAGTCCGCAGGCAAGCCTGCCGACAGGACAGGCGACAAGCCCCGCAATATCGACAGCCCGGCGGTCGCCGCAAGCAAGGATATTCTAAGCAAAATCAGACAATTAACGACGCTAGTTGGAGAAGAACTTTTACAGTCTCGACGCAGCTTTACCGAGCTGAAGGACACCTTCCGCGAGTCGCTCACGGCCGATCTCAAGCATGAGAAGCGCCCTCTGCAGGAACAGTTCGACAAGCTCTGCATCCAGTACGAAAGCAAGTTGAAGGCGGCGCCGGACAAGAAGAGTCTGCAGCTGATTGGCCAGGCCCGCGCCAAGGCCGACTTCTGCAACGCCCTGGAGCAAGGCGCACTGGCCGGCAAGACGCTGGACGATGCCGACGCACTGGGCGAACAGTGGCAGGGCTTGGGCAGATTGGCCGACCTGCTGCAGGACCAGAGTCTGGAGCAGCGTTTCCATGCCCTGACCCACGGGGTGGACGCCAAGGTGCTCAAGAAGCACGCCAGAGACAACGAGGACAAGGCACGGGAGCTGTGCATCTCGGCTGAGATTCACGCCGGTATCGACTCGCCCGACGCGGACAAGGCCCTGCGCATGCAGGTGCAGTTGAAGCAACTCAAGAGCAGTTTCGGCAAAGGCAGCGGCAAGAGTCCCGCCCAGCTGGTAGCAGACCTGGAGATGCAACTGCTGTGCCTCGGCCCGCTGGATGGCGCCGTGCGTGCAGGCTTCGAAGCCCGCGTCGGCAAGGCCCGCGCCAAACTCTGATCAGAACCGACACCGGACACCCATGAACGCACTCACCCTGCCCCCACTTCGCCGCATCGACGGCGAAGTGACTCTGCCCGGCTCCAAGAGCCTGTCCAACCGCATCCTGCTGCTGGCCGCTGTGGCCAGTGGCGAGACGCGCATCCGCAATCTGCTGGACAGCGATGACGTACGCCACATGCTCAAGGCGCTGGGTGCATTGGACGTGCCCTTGCAGATCAGTGAAGACAAGACCCAGTGCACGGTGACCGGCCGGGCCGGCGCGCTGGGCCATGCCGACGCCCTGACCCTGTTTCTGGGCAATGCCGGCACCGCCATGCGGCCACTGTGCGCCATGCTGTGTGCGGGTCAGGGCGAGTTCACCCTGACTGGCGAGCCCCGCATGTACGAGCGCCCCATTGGTGATCTGGTGGACTGTCTGCGCGCCGCTGGCGCCAGCATCGACTACCTGGGCACCGAGGGCTATCCGCCCCTGCGCCTGCGTGCCCACGGGCTTTCCGGCGGCCGCGTCAGCATCAAGGGCAACATCTCCAGCCAGTTCCTGACTGGCATGCTGATGGCCGCGCCCTTCTGCGCCAGTGATCTCGAGATCGTGGTGGAAGGCGAGCTGGTCTCCAAGCCCTACATTTTGATTACCCTGGACGTGATGGCGAAGTTCGGTGTCAGCGTGGAGAACCATGACTACCAGCGATTTGTGATCCGCGCCGGACAGCGCTATGTGGCACCGGGCGACATCATGGTGGAAGGCGATGCGTCGTCGGCCTCGTATTTTCTGGCCGCCGCCGCCATTGCCGGTGGCACGGTGCGCGTGCACGGCACCGGCACAGCCAGCGTACAGGGTGACGCCCGCTTTGCCGACGTACTGGAACAAATGGGGGCGAAGGTCACCTGGGGCGAGACCTGGATTGAAGTCAGCCGCGGCAGCCTGCAGGGCGTCGACGTGGACCTGAACCACATTCCCGACGCCGCCATGACCATCGCCACCACGGCTCTGTTCGCTCAGGGCCCGACTACCATCCGCAATATCGCCAACTGGCGAGTGAAGGAAACCGACCGCCTGGCCGCCATGGCAACGGAACTGCGCAAGCTCGGCGCCACCGTGGACGAAGGCGCAGACTACATCGTGATCACCCCGCCCGCGCACATCCGCAGCGCGGCTATCGATACCTACGACGACCACCGCATGGCCATGTGTTTCTCCTTGGCAGCCTTTGGCGACAGCGCGATCACCATCAATGATCCGGGCTGTACGTCGAAAACCTTTCCGACTTACTTCGAGCTGTTTCAGGGGCTTTGCACCGAACGCTGAGGCGTGGCGCGAGACAGTGGAGCGGGTGATGGGAATCGAACCCACGTCTAAAGCTTGGGAAGCTCTCGTTCTACCATTGAACTACACCCGCACGGGGCACTGGAAGGATTCAGAAATGGTCGGAGTGAGAGGATTCGAACCTCCGGCTTCTACGTCCCGAACGTAGCACTCTACCAGGCTGAGCTACACTCCGATCCGATCTGAAGGCCCGCAAATCCGGCACTTCCGCCGTGTCTGGTGACCCGGGCGGATGATAGTCCAAAGCGTGTGGGGATTCCAAGGGGGGCGGGTGATCGGGCAAAAAAAACCCCGCCGGGGCGGGGTTTTCTCACGGAGTCAAACTGCACTCACGATTACATGCGGTAACAAAAGGCAACTTGCTAAATTTATTGAAGAAATGCACAAAAGTCCCGTCATGTTAGAGGGAAAGTGGCACAATTCAGGCGGTTTTTCCGTCATGAAGACGGGTTTTCGGCCTGGAACCGACTGTCAACGGGGAGTGGCTCAAATCTGAGATTCGGAACAATTCTTGACCAAGACGTCGTTGGAAGACGCGAACGCCTCCAGACTGATGACCGGATTGGCATACATCTGCAACAGCCAGGCGCGAATCGCGGGATCCGCTTCGGCAATGCGTGACTCAAAGCGGCGAGCGCTTTCGTCAGTGCCAGCGTTCAGGGTGCCGCCCTGCAGCACCTGCAAGGCCAGGTGGTTGGTGCCCTGCAGCAGGTAGCTCTGAATGATCTGCGAATCCACCAGCGCCGCTGCCTCTTCCGCGTCGTCACTGGTCAGCGTGATCTCGGTGCCGAACGAGACATGCACATGCCCCTTGAAACCCACCATGCCGGTGACAATGCTGTGAATATCGCTCTGGTCGGTTTTCTGATAAGTGCCATGTTCACTTTTTTGGTACAGCTCGTCCGCCTTGAGCAGATCACAGGGGTCGAACTCGTAGGAAATTGCCACTGGCACGATGTGCAGGGCATTGAGCGCGGCCATCAGACCTTCGTCACGACGCGCCAGTGCCAGCATCTTCAGCAGCGCTGTATCGGTGCGATCCACACCGTCCTTGGCCCGGCCTTCCCGCTGGGCAATCCACACGCTGCGTCCGGTGTTGATGCAGTGATGAATATATTCTGACAATTGCTTCGACGATTTCAGCAGATCACGCCCTTTCAGCGAACGTCGCACGATGAAACTCTTGTTGAGCCGCATCAGGTCTGTCACGAAAGGACGCTTGAGCAGGTTGTCGCCTATGGCGATCTGCAGGGTTTCGAAACTGGCGTGGTACAGCATGTAATTCACGAATGCCGGATCCATCGCAATGTCACGATGATTGCTGATGAACAGATAGGCCTTGTCGCGGCGCAAAGCGTCGAGTCCTGAATGCGTCAGCTTCGACGTGGTCTTCTCGATCATCTTGTCCATATACAGGGCGATGATGCCCTGCATCGATTTGACCGTGTGGACATCCTTGAGCTGCTCGCTCAGACGCCGTCGGGCCAGCCAGCACACCAGTACAGGAAACAGGCGGAACAGCCTTGGAAAACTGAAGCCGGCAATGCTGCGAATGAAGTCGGGATTGGCCAGCAAGCCTTCAATGACGGGACGGACTTCCTCGTCGTTGTAGGGCCGAATGTCCTGGTACTGATCCATGAGTCTGCACGTTGTGATTGTTGTTGTGTGCTGCCCTGGGCAGCCCCGCGGCCGGCAGGAATGCCCGGACGGTGCGGGGCGCGATTCTACTGAGTTTGCCCGCTGGCAGCAAACTGCAGTGTCGCCAGATTCGCATACAGAGGGCTGCTGTTCAGGAGCTGTTGATGCGAACCCTGCGCCACCACCTTGCCGGCATCCATCACTACGATGGTGTCGACGTTCTTCACGGTTGCAAGACGGTGGGCAATGATCAGGGTGGTGCGATTGTGCATCAGGGCTTCCAGCGCCATCTGCACCTTGCGTTCACTCTCGGCATCCAGCGCGCTGGTGGCTTCGTCCAGCAGCAGAATCGGCGCGTCACGCAGGATCGCGCGGGCGATGGCGATGCGCTGCTTCTGCCCGCCAGACAGTCGGATGCCCGCCTCGCCCAGGAAGCTCTCATAGCCCTGCGGCAACTGTTCGATGAACTCGCTGGCAAACGCCGAATGCGCAGCCGCTTCCACTTCAGCGTCAGACGCGTCAGGGCGACCATAGCGGATGTTGTCGCGCACATTGCCAGTGAACATGGCGGGCTGCTGCGACACGATGGCGAACCGAGCGCGCAGATCCAGCAGGTCGAGTTCGCGGATGTCGATGCCATCCACCTGCACACTGCCCTGCTGCGGATCATAGAAGCGCAGCAGCATGTCGAACAGGGTGGACTTGCCTGCGCCGGAGGGCCCCACAAGCGCCACGCTGCTGCCAGCGCGCACGTGCAGATTCAACCCGTCCAGCGCGGCTGTTTGCGGCCGGGAGGGATAGCAGAAGCGCAGAGCATCCAGCACGATCTCGCCCCGGAACGGGGTCGCGAAAGCACGGGGCTGCGCCGGAGTCACGATGTCGCTCGGCGCATGCAGCAGCTCCATGAGCCGCTCGGTGGCACCTGCCGCGCGCTGCAGATCGCCTATCACTTGACTGATGGCTCCCACGGCCGAGGCCACGATCACGGCATACACGACGAAGGCGGTCAGTTCACCCGCTGACATGCGTCCGTTGATGACGTCCTGACCACCTACCCAGATCATCGCCGCGACGGCGCCAAACACCAGCGTAATGACGATGGTGATCAGTACCGAACGCGACATGATGCGGGCCAGCGCCACCTTGAATGCCGACTCCACATGATTCGAAAACGCCTGCTCGTTGGCCTGCTGATGGGTATAGGCCTGCACAGTCTTGATGTGCTGGATGCTCTCGCCCACATAGGCACCGACGTTGGCAATTTCGTCCTGACTGCTGCGGGAGAGCTGCCGCACCTTGCGCCCGAAAATCATGATCGGCCCTATCACCAGCGGAATGCAGATCATCACGATGCTGGTGAGTTTGGGATTGGTGATGAACAGGAACAGCGTGCCGCCGATCATCATCAGGAAATTGCGCAGCGCCACGGACACAGACGAACCGATCACGGTCTGCAGCAAGGTGGTATCCGTGGTGATGCGCGACTGGATTTCACCGCTGAGATTTTCTTCGAAATAGCCCGGATGCAGCGTCATCAGATGCGAAAACACCGCAGTACGAATGTCCGCCGTGACCCGCTCGCCCAGCCACGACACCCAGTAGAAACGGGCGAAGGTGCCGAACGCCTGTATGATTGCCACCACCAGGAACCCCGCTATAGCCAGCCCGAGGGACTGGCTGGACCCCGCCACGAACCCCACGTCGACAATCACCCGCACAAACTGGACCAGCGCGAGAGTCACCGCTGCCGTGAACACCAGCGCGACCGTGGCCAGAAATATCTGCTTCTTGTAAGGGCGCATGAACACGAAGGCCTTGCGCAGGCTGGAGAACGCGGACGGACCGGCGACTGCCGGTTCCTTGGTGCTGTCTGTAATCATCGGGCAACTCTCTGAAGGGATTCGGGCGTAAGTAGTCTTTGGCCGTAGTCGGCAATGTCATCAAGCAGACGCAACTCTGCCGCGTCTGCGGTTCCCTGTCGCAACCGGTGCAGCTCGGCTGTGAATTCAGTCCAGGACACCCCCGCGCCGGGATGTTCGGGAGCGCGCAGCAAAGCGTCCTGGCAATGCAGCTGCCAGCGCTGGCGCTCGTCGGGAGTGAGGCTGTCCGGGTAATTGCGGGCGCGGAAGCGGAACAGCATTTCGCTCAGTCGCGCGTCCCGGAACGGCTGGCGCCACAATGCCAGCTCCGCAGGATGCGCCGTATGGATCTGCGCCATGGCGCGTTTGTCGTCCGCACCGAAGAAGCCGCCGCTGTAGATCATGAAATCGGGGTCTTCTGCAGGTCCATCCTGCTGGGCATGGGCGCGGTCGAACGCGCTGGCAACTTTCATGATGGCCTCAGGATTGTCCACCAGCATTTGCCAGTAGTCGCGGGCTTTCTCCAGGTCTATACCAAAGCGGTCAGCCGTTGGCCCATCCAGCAGTGACGCTGGCGCGACCACAGGACAACGATTGACGTGGAGAACCTTGAGCGGGATGCGCAACTCACCCTCCTCCAGTGCGTCCTGGCGCGTAAACAGGCGCCGCTGGATGGCTTCCACGCTCAGATGCATCCACTGTGCCGGATCCTGTCGCAAGTCATACACGATGATGCCGTTCTTGTCTGTGGGGTGGCAGGTCAACGGGGCAACGAGTGCAAGCGCGCCGTGGGCTGCGGAATACATCGACGAGACATGCAGTACCGGTTTCTTGCTCAGGACGTCGAGCTGGGCCAGCACCTGCGTCTTGTCGCGCAACTGGTAGACATAGTCGTAAAGTCTGGGCTGCCGGTCACGGATCAGTTTCGCAAGCGCGATGGTGGCCAGCACATCGGAAAGCGCATCATGGGCGTTCTCGTGCCCGATACCATTGGCGGCCGTCAGCTCTTCCAGCCGGAACGACGGGGCACCATCCTCCCGACGGGGCCACACGATGCCCTCCGGTCGCAACGCGCAGCACAGGCGGGTCATGTCGATGATGTCCCAGCGCGAATTGCCATTCTTCCATTCGCGCTCGTAGGGATCATGGAAATTGCGGTACAGCAGCTGCCGCGTCATCTCGTCGTCAAAGCGCAGGCTGTTGTACCCGGCCCCGCAGGTCTGGGGTTGGGCGAACTCGGCGAGGATGCGCCGTGTGAACTCGGCTTCCGGGACACCTTCGGCCAGGGCCTTGTCAGGAGTGATGCCCGTGAGCAGGCAGGAATAGGGATGGGGCAGAAAGTCCGGCGCGGGCTGGCAATACAGCTGCAGTGGCTGACCAATCACATTGAGCGCCTCGTCAGTGCGCACGCCCGCGAACTGCGACGGGCGGTCGCGCCGCGGGTCTGCGCCGAAGGTCTCATAGTCATGCCAGTAAATGCTGCTGCTCACGCAAGTCTCCCGCAATGGCCGAGGCTTATAGCATATTTGCGCCCTCAGATTCCTATGCCCCGCCCATTAGTAGTAGTATCTCGCCCCAACAAGCACCAGCAAGACAGCGAGGCAGTTCCCAGAGCATGCACTTTCCCGGCGCCCATATTCTCAGTGTCAACCAGTTCGATCGCGCAGACGTGGAGCGCATTTTTCAAGTCGCTGACAGCATGGAGCCCTATGCCCACCGCGAACGCATGACCAAGGTGCTCGACGGCGCCATCCTCGGCAACATGTTCTTCGAGCCCAGCACCCGCACGCGCCTCAGCTTCGGCTGTGCGTTCAATCTGCTGGGCGGCGAGGTGCGAGAGACCACCGATGTGAAAACCTCGTCCATCTCCAAGGGCGAGTCACTGTATGACACGGCCCGGGTCATCAGCGGCTACAACGACATCATCGTGATGCGCCACCCCCAGGCCGACTCTGTTGCCGAATTCTCCCGTGCCAGCCGTGTTCCCGTGATCAATGCCGGAGACGGCCCCAATGAACATCCCAGCCAGGCGCTGCTGGATCTGTACACCATCCGCAAGGAACTGGGCGGTCACGCGCAGTCCATCGAAGGCATGCACATCGCCATGATCGGCGACCTCAAACATGGCCGCACGGTGCATTCCCTGTCGCAGTTGATCCAGCTCTATCCCGGCATCACGTTCACGCTTGTTTCCCCCGTCGAGTTGCGCATGCCGGCGGAGATTGTCGAAGACCTGCGTCGCAACGGGCACACAGTTATTGAAACGGAAGACATGGAGCAGGGTCTCGTCGGCAATCACACGGTGTACCTGACCCGCATCCAGGAGGAGCGCTTCAACAGCAAATTGGAAGCTGACCTCTACCGCGGCCGCTTCCGCCTCAACGAGGCCATCTACACCCGCTATTGCCTGCCAAAAACTGTCATCATGCACCCGTTGCCGCGGGACTCCCGCGACGACGCCAACGAACTGGACAACGATCTCAACCAGCACCCCAATCTTGCCATCTTCCGCCAGACCGACAATGGCGTGCTGGTGCGAATGGCGCTGTTCGCGCTGACGCTGGACGTCTGGGATCAGATTGAAAAGACCTCCCGCGAGGTCAACTGGTATACAGAACGAAGATTCTGAATTTGGCACTCAACTGAGGAAAGGACACACCCATGGGCTTCAAAGATCTGCTGCGCATCATGATCCAGAAAGAGGGCTCGGACCTCTTCCTGACCACCGGGGCTCCGCCCAGCATGAAGGCCTATGGCAAGCTCGTGCCCATGTCGACTCAGCCTCTGCCGCCGGGCGCCGTGAAGCAGATTGCCTACCAGATCATGTCGCCGGAACAGATCAAGGATTTCGAGAAAAGTCCCGAAATGAACCTGGCCATAGCCGACCCGGACATCGGCCGTTTCCGCGTCAATATCTTCCAGCAGCGCGGCCAGATCGCCATCGTCGCCCGCAACATCAAGACAGAAATTCCCAGCTGGCAGTCGCTGGGTCTGCCCGAAGTGCTCACCAAACTGATCATGCAGAAACGCGGACTGGTACTCTTCGTCGGCGGCACAGGCTCGGGCAAGTCCACCTCACTGGCAGCGCTGATCGACTACCGCAATACCAACAGCGACGGCCACATCATCACCATCGAAGACCCAGTGGAATTCGTGCATCAGCACAAGAAGTCCATTATCAATCAGCGCGAAGTCGGGGTCGATACCAAGAGCTATGAAGAGGCGCTGAAGAACACCCTGCGCCAGGCTCCCGATGTCATCCTGATTGGCGAGATCCGCAGCCAGGAGACCATGGAACATGCGCTTGCCTTTGCCGAGACGGGCCACCTGTGTCTTTCGACTCTGCACGCCAACAATGCCAACCAGGCGCTCGACCGCATCATCAACTTCTTCCCGGAAGAGCGCCACAAGCAACTTTTCATGGACATGTCGCTGAACCTGCAGGGCTTCGTGTCACAGCGCCTCATTCCCACCGTGGACGGCAAGCGCGCTGCCGCCATTGAGATTCTGCTGGGCACGCCGCGGGTGTGCGACCTGATCAAGCAGGGCAAGGTGGACGAGATCAAGGAAGTAATGGAGAAGTCCGAAAACCAGGGCATGAAGACTTTCGATTCGGCACTTTTCGACCTCTACAAGGCCGGACGCATCAGCCTCGAAGAAGCTCTGAAGAATGCGGATTCCAAGAACAACCTCAGGCTCAAGGTGCAGTTGTCAGAGGGCAAATCCACAGGCGATGACGACGATGGAGGGCTCGGCGGACTGGCCCTGCAACCCAAAGACGATAGTGGCGGTCATTGACGCGACCTCATCATGGACCTGCGCAGCATTCTGATTCTGATCGGGCTTTGGCTGATTGTGCTGGCGGTTGCCGCGCGCTTGTTCGTCTACCCGCGCTGGCGCCGCAAGCGACTGGACGCGAGCCCGTTTCCAGCGCCCTGGCTGAGCATCCTGCGGCGCAACCTGCCTGTTTACCGCGCCATGTGGCCAGACCAGCAGAAGCAGCTGCGCCAGCTGATCGTGCGCTTTCTCGACAGCAAGACCTTCATTGGCTGCGCCGGGCAGCAGATCACCGATGAAGTGCGTGTCACGATCGCTGCCCATGCCTGTCTGCTGCTGCTGAGTCGGCCCACGAATGAGTATCAGGAACTGCGCTCGGTGCTGGTGTATCCGAGTGGCTTCGTGGTGGATCGCGATGAGGTGGATGAAGCGGGGGTAGTCAGCGAAGACGAGCATTTCCTGATTGGCGAGTCGTGGGAAAATGGCAAGGTGATACTGGCCTGGGACAGCGTGCAGCACAGTGTTCGCAATTTCTCGGATGGTGAGAACGTGGTGCTGCATGAGTTTGCCCATCAGCTGGACCACGAATCCGGCATCACCAATGGCGCGCCACTGCTGTATCAGCGTGGCAGCTATACTCGCTGGGCGGAGGTGTTTTCGGAAGAATTCGAGCGCCTGCGCCAGGACAGTGACGAAGAACGCCGGACCTTGATTGACGAATACGGTGCCACAAACCCGGCGGAATTCTTTGCAGTGGTCACTGAAACTTTTTACGAACAGCCTCATGCACTGGCGCAGCAGCACGCAGCCCTGTTCGAGCAGCTGAAATCCTATTACCGGGTGGATCCACGCGAGTGGCAACGCGACAGCAACGAACAGGTACATTGAACGCATGCGACTGGACAAGTACATCAGCCACGCCACGGGACTTCCACGGGAGTACGTGAAGCGGGTCATCCGACACAAGAAGGTGACGGTCAACGGCGCCATGATCAAGAGCGCATCGGCGCAGGTGGCCGAGACGGACGCGGTGTGTCTGGAAAGCGAATTGTTGACGTTGCCTGGACCGCGCTATCTGATGCTGCACAAGCCGGCGGGCTATATTTGCGCCACCGAAGACGGGGAGCATCCGATCGTTCTGGACCTGTTGCACGACTCGGATCCGGAAGGTCTGTCCATTGCCGGCCGTCTGGACATCGATACGACGGGGCTGGTGCTGCTCAGCGATGACGGCCAATGGCTGCATCGCGTAACGTCCCCCCGCCATCTGTATTCCAAAGTCTACCGCGCCGTGCTGCAGGCACCCGTCAACGAGGACACCGTCGCCGCCTTTGCAGCCGGCATGTTGCTGCGCGGTGAGGACAAGCCCACCGCCCCTGCCCTGTGCGTGCCACTTCCTGACAACAGCGCCGAGGTAACGCTCAACGAAGGCCGTTACCATCAGGTCAAACGCATGTTCGCCGCCTGTGGCAATCATGTTGTAGCACTGCACCGTGTTCGCATTGGCGCCGTGCTGCTGGACGATTCCCTGGCCGAAGGGGCCAGCCGCCCGTTAACCCACGAGGAAATGGAGAGTTTCCTGTCATGAGCATTCATCTGGAACAACTGCTGGCCGACCTGCTCAACACCCCTGCCAGCGCGCCCTCAGGGCCCGTGCTGTGGATCGCCGACGAAAGCCTCACAGAGCGCGAACTGCTGGTTGCCAGAGCGCGTCCTGACCTGTATGTGCTGACGAATCGCCATGATCTGGGGGCCAGGCTCAATGCCGCTGGTCTGCAGGTCACAGTGAGTGACTTCGACTTCACCAGCTTGCCGGTGCAGCAGTTTGCCACTGTCGTCTACCGCGTTTCCAAGGAGCGTCCGCTGGTGCATCACTGCATCAATGAGAGCTACCGGCATCTGCTGGCCGATGGTGCGCTGCACCTGCTGGGCAGCAAGGATGATGGCATTCGCACGCACGGGCGCAATGCAGAGCAGGTGTTCGGCACGCCCGAACACGCCAAGAAGCAGGGTGACGTCTATCGAGTCTCGTTGCTGCGTGGCCACGAGACCGGCGATGAGGGCGTGCAATGGCTGGATTGCAAGGAGTATTCCCATCTGCGCCCGTGCACCGTCGGCGAACTGCACTTCATCAGCAAGCCCGGAGTCTTCGGCTGGAACAAGGTCGACCGCGGCAGTGTCCTGCTGGTGGAAGAGGCCCACAAGCTGATCACCCACCGCAAGAATGCCGGCACGGTGCTCGATCTTGGCTGCGGCTATGGGTACCTGATTCTCGCAACGGCCGATATCCCCTTTTCAGGACGCTGGGCGACAGACAACAACGCCGCGGCGGTGCAGGCAGCGCAGGCCAGTTTCGCCAGAGCGCAGTTGGCCGTGCACGTCAGCCTGGATGATTGTGGTGAACAACTGCAGGAGCGCTTCGATCTGATACTGTGCAATCCGCCCTTTCACCAGGGCTTCAGCACCAGCAATGCACTGGCAGTGAAATTCCTGACACAGATCCGCCGGCTTCTCGCGCCCAACGGCCGCGCTCTCGTGGTGGTCAATCAGTTCATTGCGCTTGAAAAGGCGGCGGAAGAGTCATTCAGCAAGATCACCACCCTGACGCAGGCTCAGGGCTTCAAGGTCGTGCAGCTGGGCTGACACGATGTTGCCTGAAAAGCAGGGAGAGCAGTGCCTTTTGCGGCTCCCCTGCTATAATGCGCGCCTTTCCAACATCCCGCCCTATTACAATAAAAACGCATTGGGTCATGCAACACAGTCATTCAGGTACCCACATGAAGAAGTTTCCGCCCCCCTTTTACCGCTGGCGTCCGCATCCCTGGCACGGCCTTGAAGTCGGCCCGGACGCGCCGCGTCTGGTGCATGCATTCATTGAAATCTGTCCATTCGACCTGGTGAAGTACGAGGTCGACAAAACCACTGGCTATCTGCGTGTGGACAGACCACAGCGCTCGTCTTCCCAGCATCCCACCCTGTACGGGTTCATTCCGCGTACCTATTGCGGCGCGCGAGTCCGGGACCTGATGGAAGGAGCTGCACGTGGCGATGGCGATCCGCTGGACATCTGCGTGATCAGCGAACGTCCCATCTCCAAGACGGAAATCATTCTGAATGCCAAGGTGATTGGCGGACTGCCGATGCTGGATGGTGGAGAAGCCGACGACAAGATCATTGCGGTACTGCAGAACGATCCACTTTTCGCCGACATCGAAGACATCAGCGAACTGCCACCGGCTCTGATCGAGAGAATGCGTCACTACTTCCTGACCTACAAACTGATTCCAGGGCAGGAGAACAAGGTGTCCATTGGCGCGGCTTATGGTTTCGAACACGCCAAAGTCGTGATTCAGGCGGCGATGGACGACTACGAGACGGAGTACGGTTCCTCCGATTGATGGCGGAATCTGCCTAGCGGCACACCATTCCCGAAGATTCCGTCGCACAGGTTCCGCCAGCGTCACGGGCATCCCCACTGTGACGCACGGCGGTTACCTCGGCCATCACCGAGATGGCGATCTCGGCCGGCGTCTTGCTGCCTATCTGCAAGCCTATGGGCGCGTGCAGCCGGTCAATCTCCTCCGCTGTCAGCCCCAGTTCCGGCAGACGCAGGCGGCGGGCGGCGGAAGTTCTGTCGGAGCCCATGGCGCCCACGTAGAAGGCCTGGGTCTTCAATGCTTCCATCAGCGCCATGTCATCCACCCGCGGGTCATGGGCCAGGGCAATCACTCCGCTGTAGGGGTCACTGAAGTTGTCACGCACCACGTCATCCGGCAGTTCAGACGTGACATGCACCCCCTCCACATGCCAGTTGGCCAGGTAGTCTGGGCGCGGGTCACACAGTGTGACGTCATACTCCAGCGCCAACGCCATCTCGGCGACATACCGTGCCACATCCCCTGCGCCCAGCAGCAGCAGCTTGTAGCGGGGGCTGAGGCTGTGCAGCAGGGATTCTTCGTCGAGGATCACGGCCTGTTCCGAGGCACTGTGCTGAACGCTGATGAGGCCGTTGCGCAGATCCACCAGCCTGCTGACGCGCTGATGCGCCTCCAGGGAGTCCACCAGGGCGCTGAACACCTCGCGGTTGTGCGCAACCGGGGCGATGTATTCCAGCAGTACATGCAACTGACCCCCACAGGGCAGACGCAGGCGCGCAGCCTGTTCGGCGGTTATCCCGTATTTCACGACGAAGGGTTTCAATTCGATGTCGTACTGCGACTTGAGGCTGCCGTCCCGAAGCTGCACCAGGAAGTCTTCTTCGATGCAACCGCCCGAGATGGAGCCTGCGATCTCGCCGTCCAGCGTGCAGGCCATCATCGAGCCAATGGGGCGTGGCGAGGAGCCCCAGGTCCGCAGGATTGTGCACAGCCACACCGGCCTGTCAAGATCCAGCCATTCGAGAACACTGCTGATGATGTGCTGCTGACCGCTCTGCATGGTATTGCCTCTACTGCCTGTTGCCTGTGCTTTTCGCGAGACCGGAGCTTACAGCAACTGCGCGCAACAGCACAACGAGACGCAGGCCGCATCGCACCTGAGCAGCGGGCATCACACGACTCTGGTTTTCCAGCCCCCGCGCATGAAATACAATACGCCAACGACGCCCAGCAAGATCTCCGCCAGAAAGATGGCCCAGAACACACCGTAAGGCCCCATCTCCAGCACCGTCGCCAGAAAATAGGCGACAGGAATCTGCACGACCCAGTAGCAGAATCCGTTGATCCAGGTCGGCGTCATGGTGTCGCCGGCACCGTTGAAGGCTTGTATTGCTACCATGCCCAAGCCCATGAACCCGAAGCTGTAACTCATGATGCGCAGGGCATCAATACCGTAAGCCACGGCATTGGCCTCCGCCGTGAACAGCCCCATGATCACGTCCGGAAACACGATCAATACTGCGGACACCAGCACCATGTAAGTGACGTTGTACTTTGCCACCTGCCACACCGTATCCACCGCGCGTTGTACTTTGCCGGCTCCCAGGTTCTGCCCCACCAGTGTCGCGACGGCATTGCTCAGGCCCCAGGCCGGGAGGATCACGAACATCATGACACGCACCGCGATCGTGTACCCCGCCACCGCATCGCTGCCATAGGCAGACACCAGGCGCATCAGGAAGACCCAACTCGCCGTGGCGATCAGGAACTGCGCAATGCCACCTACCGAGATGCGGACCAGCGCCAGCACCACGGAGATCTTGATAACCAGATCCTTCAGTCCAAGCTGGATCCGGCGATTGCTGGCACACAGGTAATAGAGCTGATACAGCACACCCACGCCTCTGCCAATGTTCGTGGCCACGGCGGCGCCCGTCACACCCATGTCGGGGAAGGGACCCCAGCCATAAATCAGGCAGGGATCCAGGACAATGTTGATGCCGTTGGCCAGTATCAGTGAACGCATGGCAATGCTGGCATCGCCGGCACCACGGAAAATACCGTTGTTGAGGAACAGAAAGACAATGGTGAAACACCCACTGAACATGATCTGCGTGTAGGTGGTGCCCATGGCAACAACCTCGGCATCGGCCCCCATCAGTCCGAGAATCTTTCCTGCGTAGAAATACCCCACCACACCGACGAAGACCGACACGAATACGCCCATCCACAGCGCCTGTCCGGCGGCGAATGCAGCACTACGGGCATTGTCCTCCCCAATGCGGCGCGCCACCATCGCTGTCGTCCCCATGCTCAGGCCGATGGCCACGGCGTAGAGCAGTGACATCATGGCTTCCGTCAGTCCGACCGTGGCCACCGCTGCGGCTCCCAGACCGGCCACAAAGAAAATGTCCACGATGGCGAACACCGATTCCATGGCCATTTCGAGAATCATGGGCACGGCAAGCAAAAACGTCACTCGGGCGATCGAGCCCTCGGTGTAATTGAGAGTAGAACTGCCGGCAAGGGCCTCTTTGAACAGCCCAAGGCCGGCGCGGATTTTTTTGACAGACATGTTGAATCCACAAAGAAAGGGAAAGGAGCGCGGAACCGGGCGGTTCACAACGCAGATCAGGGAGTCTTCAGCGGGAGGAAATATCCATTGGGCGATTGCTCCTTTCTTCATGCATAGCGGAAAGTGCGCGGATTATAGGCAAAGCTTCCTGGCTTGTCGTGCACATAATTCCGAGAAACTCTTTGCTTATGCCTCTGTGCGGGATTAGCTTACAGCGAGGTCAGCAACCTGCAGAGCTGCGGGTTTGCAGACCGGGATACTCCACACCCATGGAATCAGGTGAGAAATCATGAGCATTGTTCTATTTATGCTGGGTTTGGTGTTTCTGGTGGTGGGTGCCGAGGCACTGGTGAAGGGAGCTTCCCGACTGGCTACTGCTTTTCGCGTTTCGCCGCTCATCATCGGACTGACAGTCGTCGCCTTCGGCACCAGTGCTCCCGAATTGGCAGTAAGCATCGAAGCAGCGCTGGCGGGCCAGGCCAACATCGCCATCGGCAATGTCGTCGGCAGCAACATCTTCAACGTGTTGTTCATTCTCGGCGTCTCAGCACTGATTGTCCCCCTTGTAGTGTCCGCACAACTAATTCGACTGGACGTCCCGCTGATGGTGGGGCTCTCCGTTATTGTTTTCCTGATGGCCGCAGACGGCTTGCTCAGCCGCATCGATGGCGCAATTCTGGTGGCAGGGCTTGTGGCCTATGTACTGTTCCTCGTCGTGCAGAGTCGCCGGGACAATACCGCAGCAGATGCTGCAGCCGCCGCACTGGACATCCCGCAGGAGCCGACAGCCGCTGCGCGAAATCCAGGCTGGCTGCTCAATCTGGGGCTGATCGTTGGTGGCCTTGCCTTGTTGATTCTGGGCTCCCGATGGCTGGTGGATTCGGCCATCGCGTTCGCTCAGTACCTCGGAGTCAGTGACCTGGTCATCGGCCTGACCATTGTTGCGGCTGGAACCTCAATGCCGGAAGTCGTCACCTCCATTGTCGCCGCATTGCGGGGGGAACGGGACATTGCCGTGGGCAATGTGGTAGGCAGCAATATATTCAACATCATGGGCGTCCTCGGCATCGCCAGTGCAGTGGCTCCCAACGGCATCGACGTTTCGGCAGCGGTGCTTGCGTTCGACTTCCCGATCATGATCGCAGTGGCATTTGCGTGCGTTCCGATATTCTTCACAGGCGGGATTATCGGGCGCCGGGAGGGGGCGGTATTTCTTGGCTATTACTTCTTCTACTCACTGTACCTGTACCTCGCCTCTTCCCGGCAGGATCTGCTGCTTGAATACGACCACATCATGTTGTACTTCGTGATGCCGATCACCGCGTTGACCATCGCCAATTCTGTAGTGCAGGACATCCGACGCCGCCGCAAAACCTTGCGCTCCGACTGATCACGACAGCAGACGGAAGGGAGCATGCCGCTGCTCCAGTCGCAGCAGTGTCGCCTTCGCCTCAAGGCCTCCTCCGAAACCGGTGAGCGTTCCAGTACTGCCGATGACGCGGTGACAGGGGATGACGATGGGCAAGGGATTGCGCCCATTGGCAGCACCGACAGCACGACTGGCCAGCGGCCTGCCAATCTGTTTCGCCACATCGCCATAACTGCGCGTCTGTCCGTAGGGGATTGTCCGCAAGGCTTGCCAGACCTGCCGCTGAAACTCGGTGCCCTGCGGCGACAGTGACAGTTCGAAGCTGGTCAGTTCACCGCCGAAATAAGCCAGCAGCTGGCGCTTTACTTCGGGAAAGGCCCTGTCATCCGGCCGCCAAATGTCCTGGTGACGCATGCGTGACTTGCCTTCGGGAAAGCCGATGTAGCTGAGCTGTTCGCCATTCCCCGCCAACAGCAGATCGCCAATCGGCGATGGAAAATACGTGTAATGAATGGGCATCGCTGTCTCCTTTTTTTTGTCCTTCAAAGCGTCTGTGAGTGTGCGTAGTGGCGCCATAGCAGCATGACGGCATAGGCGCGCCAGGGTCGCCAGCGTTCGGCCAGCGCCAGCAGGGCCGCCGGGCTGAGTGTCTCGTCTGGCCTGGCGGCCGCGCGCAGCAGAATCAGGTCACTGTGTGGAAATGCATCTGCGTCATTGAGCGCCCGCAGCGCAATGTACTGGGCTGTCCACGGACCAATGCCGGGAATCTTTTGAATGCGGGCGACGAATGCAGTCGTATCCAGACTGCCATCGAAGCACAGGTTCCCTTCCAGCACCGCGCGCGCCAGATGCTGAATCGCTGCAATGCGACGCGTGGTAATCCCCAGACCAGACAGGGAAGCATGAGCCAGAAGCTCCGGCTCAGGAAACACACGGGTCAATGCCGGGTTGCACGCACTGTGATAGTCCCGCCCATACGCCGCTGCCAGCCTTGAAACAAGCGTCGTGGCGCCTTTGACAGATACCTGCTGACCGATGACGGCACGAACGGCCACTTCGAAGCCGTCCCACGCTACTGGTACTCGAATTCCAGGATGTGCCGCCACAGCGGCCTTCAAGCGCGGATCTCCAGACAGATGGACATCCACTTCTGAACTCACCGCTTTGAGATCAAACATCAGGTTGACGCGCTCGACTACCTGCGCAAGCGCGCGGATCTGCGAATCTTGCACCCGCAACAGCAGGTGGTGCGTGCCCTCGAGAAACCTCACCTCGAACTCAGTCGCCTCGCCATTGAGCATGATCGTTCTGGAATAGGAATCCTGCGTGACATTTTCCACCCCCGGAATCGCCCGAAACCGAAGATAGTCGAGCATGGCCCGCCAGTTGAAAGGCGGCCGGTAGTTCAAGCGCAGCACGATGTCACTGGAAGCTGACTGTGCGTCGGATACTGGCTCCGTACCCTTGCGCAGCGCGCTGGGGGCACGTCCATAAACCTGCTGAAAAATGGCATTGAAGCGGCGGACACTGCTGAAGCCCGCTGCAAAACAGATGCTGGCCATCGGCAGGCGCGTTTCGTCAATCAGCTTCTTGGCGAAGTGCAGACGCTGAGTATTGGCAACAGCCAGCACGGACACGCCAAGATGCTGTCGAAACAAGCGGGAGAGCTGGCGCGCTCCTATGTTCAGTGCTGCCGCAAGTGCGGGCACTCCGCCGTCGTCCAGCGTGCCACGGGCGATCAGTTGCAAAGCCCGCGACACAGTATGCGAACTGCCGATCCATGCGGGTGTCCCGGGGGCGGACTCGGGGCGACACCGCAGGCAGGGCCGGAACCCGGCTTCCGCCGCGGCAGCCGCGCTCTCGTAAAGTCGGATGTTCTCCTTGCGGGGAATGCGCGCCGCACAAATCGGGCGGCAGTAGATGCCAGTGCTCAGCACGCCTACGTAGACCCTGCCGTCGAAGTGCGGATCACGGGCTTGCCGGGCCTGTTCGAATTCGTCTGGGTGCCACTGCACGGAAAGGCGCGCTCCTGACCTTGTGGGTGAATGAAGCGCAAATTAGCACAGGCGCGGCTAGTCGTACTGGCCGTTTTCGGACGTCAATAAAAAATGGGCGCTGCCTCGCGGCAACGCCCATCGTATTTCAGCGCCATGCCTGCGCATGGCAATTCAGGTTCAGCGCCCCTGTGCTTCCAGCGCAACATGCGCCTGCGAGATCACGTACTGGCGGATCGCATCGGCATCGGCGTCTTCCAGAGAGCTGTCGAACGACACCATGCCACCACTGGTCAGCTCGCCGTCAATCACCACGGCCTCGAATGCCTCCAGAGTCTGGATGCGCGGGCTGTAGCGCAGGTCCGGGAACGTTCCGACGCTGGCACTGACTGCAGCCGGGCCATGACACACACTGCACAGACGGGCATAAACCTGTTCACCGTGGGCAAGTGTTTCACTGACAGCAGTCAGCGGAGGCGGGTTCAATTCACCTGCCGCAGTGACTTCGACAGGCAGCTCCGCCGGCAGCTGCGCCGTGCCGCCGGCCTTGAAGACCAGGATGCGGGAGTTGTTGTTGGACGCACGCGTCGTGGAACCAATGGCACCGGCACCGACCGTCGGCAGCGAACGCCCGCCGGAGAGCACAGCCACATGCTGCACGCCGTCCACCAGGAACGTGATCGGTGCGGCGACCGTCATCGCCTGCGTCAATCCAGCCCACAGACGCTCACCCGTCTCGTCACGGTATGCCACGAATTCGCCTGCGGCGTTGCCCTGGAATACCAGTCCGCCTGCCGTGCTGAGCACACCTGCTGCGTCAGACGGCTCCAGCTGCGGTACGCGCCAGGCTTCGCGCTGAGATACCGGATCCCAGGCCAGCAGATAGGACTGTCTTGTGGGAGCTGCAGCACCGGCTGCACTGATGAGAGCCGCACCCGCTGCAAAGTCGGTGCCGGTATTCCAGCCACGCTCAGACGTGATGTACTCCGTCTCAGCCGTGTAGCCCATGATGTTCTCGCGGGCTGCAAGATAAACAAGGTTGGTACGCTGACTGAACGACATCGGGTGCCAGTTGTGGCCGCCCAGCGCACTGGGCTGCACGATCAGAGGCACGCCGGTTTCGTTGTAGCGCGCTTCTGGAACTTCCACGGGGCGATCCGTTTCCAGATCGATGTGGGTCGCCCAGCTGGTGGGCACGAATTTCTCCGCTGTGATCAGCTGGCCGGTGGCCGCATCCAGCACGTAGAAGAAGCCATTCTTTGGCGCCTGCATCACTACGCGACGCTCTGCGCCATCGATGGTCAGGTCGGCCACGATGATGTGTTGCGTAGCCGTGTAGTCCCAGGTCTCCCCCGGCGTGGTCTGGTAATGCCAGCGGTAGGTGCCGTCATCGGGATTGATCGCCATGATGGAGGTCAGGAACAGGTTGTCGCCGCCGCCAGGGCTGCGCAGACTCTGGTTCCAGGGTGAGCCGTTGCCCACGCCGATGTAAAGCAGGTTGAGATCGGCGTCATACGCCATGGAATCCCACACGGTGCCGCCACCGCCCAGTCTCCACCACTCGCCGTTCCAGGTCTCCGCGGCTGTTGCCAGCTCGGGCTGCTCGAAGCCGTCGGCAGGATTGCCCGGGACTGTGAAATAGCGCCAGTTCTGCTCGCCGGTGTTGGCGTCATACGCCGTGATGTAGCCACGTACGCCATATTCCGCGCCGCCGTTGCCGATGATGACCTGGCCTTTGACGATGCGGGGGGCGCCGGTGATGGTGTAGGGCTTGGTCTGATCAACGGTGACGACACTCCACAGCACTTCACCCGTCGCAGAATCCAGCGCGATCAGGCGGCCATCGATGGTGCCAACGAAGACCTTGCCATCCCACACGGCAACCCCACGGTTGACCACGTCACAGCAGGCATCGACGCCCTTGGCCGGATCTACTTCCGGATTGTAGGCCCACAGCGCCTCGCCGGTACGCACGTCATAGGCCTTCACGTGACTCCAGGCCGTGCTGACATACATGGCGCCATCGACCACGATTGGCGTGGCTTCCTGACCGCGGCTGGTGTCGATGTCCGCATACCAGGCCAGTCCCAGCTGGTTGACGTTTTCGGTCGTGATCTGATCGAGGGGGCTGAAGCGCTGCTCGCCGTAATCGCGGCCATTGCTCATCCAGTTGCCGGGCTCACTGTCGGCAGCGACCAGACGTACCGTATTGACTGCGGCCGCGTACGGAGCAGCCGCGGGCTGCGTTGCAGCGGGGGCGGTGGAGGCAGCGGGCGCCGTATTTTCCGTGGCAGGGCTGCAGGCCGCTACCAGCAGCGCGGCCGACATCAGCGCTGACAAACTCACAATTCTCGACATAGTAGAAATTACCCTTGTTTTTTGTTTGAGCAGAATCCGGTCCCTGACCAATGCGTCTCCACCACTCCATCGCGCGGGGGCCAGTATACACATCCTCCCTTGTGTTTAGCGACCCGCGGCAGGCTTTCTTGTAGCCCGCCCAAGGCGCTCTGGTGTATAGTGCCGGCCCAGTTTCCTTCAGCAATTCAAGACCCTGTACGAGTGAGCCACGATGAGCGACAAAACCAGTGACAAGAGCACCCGCAAGTATTCCAGCCAGGTAGTGGACGGCGTTGAACACGCACCCAGCCGCGCCATGTTGCGCGCCGTGGGTTTCGGGGACGAGGACTTCAAGCGTCCGCAAATTGGCATTGCGTCTACCTGGAGCATGGTGACCCCCTGCAACATGCACATCAACAAACTGGCTGAAGAGGTCAACCGCGGCGTGGATGCCGCACAGGGCAAAGGCATAATTTACGGCACCATCACCGTGTCTGACGGCATTTCCATGGGCACTGAAGGCATGAAGTATTCCCTGGTCTCCCGTGAAGTGATCGCCGATTCCATCGAAGCAGTGTCCGGCTGCATGGGCCATGACGCCGTCATCGCCATCGGCGGCTGCGACAAGAACATGCCGGGCTGCATCATGGGCATGGCGCGGCTGAACCGCCCTTCCATCTTCATTTACGGTGGCACCATCCAGCCGGGCAAGAATCACACTGACATCATTTCCGTGTTCGAAGCCGTCGGCGGACATGCCAATGGACGTGTGTCTGATATCGAGCTGAAGCAGATCGAGGAAACGGCGATCCCCGGACCGGGTTCATGCGGCGGCATGTACACCGCGAACACCATGGCGTCTGCCATAGAGGCGCTCGGCATGAGCCTGCCCAACAGCTCGGCCCAGGACGCGATCTCCACAGAGAAAGTCGATGACTGCCTGCGCGCGGGAGAGGCCGTCATGGAATTGCTGCGACGGGACATCAAACCTTCCGACATCATGACTCTTGCAGCCTTCGAAAATGCCATCAAGGTCGTGATTGCTCTGGGTGGCTCGACCAACGCGGTACTCCACCTGCTGGCCATTGCGCACACTGTGGGCGTTCCCCTGACGCTGGACGACTTCACCCGCCTGGGCAAGGACACCCCGCTGCTGGCAGATCTGCGCCCGAGCGGTCGCTTCCTGATGTCCGAGCTGATCAAGATCGGCGGCATACAGCCTTTGATGAAGATGATGCTGGACCGCGGCATGCTCCACGGCCACTGCATGACCGTCACCGGCAAGACGCTGGCCGAAAACCTGAAAGACGTGAAGGCTTACCCGGCCGGCCAGGAGATCATTCAGTCCTTCGACAAGCCCATCAAGAAAGACAGCCATCTGGTGATTCTGCGCGGCAATCTGGCTCCCAATGGCGCGGTAGCCAAGCTGACTGGCAAGGAAGGCCTGGCGTTTACAGGCACGGCGCGCGTGTTCAATTCCGAAGAAGAATCCCTGAAAGGCATTCTCAATGGCACCGTCGTCTCCGGCGATGTGCTGGTGATCCGCTTTGAAGGACCGAAAGGCGCCCCCGGCATGCGCGAGATGCTCAGCCCCACCTCGGCCATCATGGGCAAGGGCCTGGGCAAGGACGTTGCGTTGATCACTGACGGACGTTTCTCAGGGGGCAGCCATGGCTTTGTCGTCGGGCACATCACGCCGGAAGCAATCGAAGGCGGCCCGATTGCGATTGTGCAGGATGGCGACACCATCACCATCGACGCCCAGACCCACGAAGTAAAACTGCACTTGAGCGACGAAGCCATAGCTGCCCGTCTGACGCAGTGGAAAAAGCCCGCTCCGCGCTACACCCGGGGCCTGCTGGCAAAGTATGCGAAGACCGTCGCATCTGCCTCTGAAGGCGCAGTGACAGACAAGTATCTTTAGTCACACTGCAGACACATTTGTCACATCACCAGGGTAGAACTGTCGCATGCTGCACACCTATCACCTGAGCAATGAACACTGCCTGATCGCCGGACCCGAGGAAAACACCGCGGAGTCCATCGGGACGGCCTTGTGGCTGGACCTTGTCGACCCTGACGACGAGGAGCGTACACTCGTCGAAGTGCTGCACAGGCAGACGCTGCCAGATACCGAGGATGTGGGAGAGATCGAGGCCAGCGCGCGCTCCTATCGCGACGAAGCGGGTGGCCTGCGTGTGCATTCCATGTTCCTGCACCACGTGGAGGACCGGCCACGCAACACCACCGTGGCCTTTACCCTGACAGGCAATCAGCTGATCACCCTGCGCGAGCGCGAGATCCCCGCCTTCCGCCTGCTGCGCATGCGTGCCAAGCGCCAGAAGGGGCTGGTGCATGATGGTGTCGGCATCCTGCTGGCACTGTTCGAGATCAAGATCGACGACCTCGCCGACACCCTGGAAGAGGTTTACAAGGGGCTGGAGCACACCAGCAACCTGGTGCTGGAAGAGAATGACAGCCCGATTGAAGACGCCATCGACGAACTGGCGCGCCACGAGGACACCAACGGCAAGGTGCGCCTGTGCCTGATGGATACCCAGCGTGCCCTGACCTTCCTGTTGCGCCATGGCAATCTTCAACTGGATCACGCAGAACATGCCCGCGAGCTCCTGAGGGACATTGAATCTCTGCTGCCTCACAACAGCTTCGTGTTCGACAAGGTCAACTTCCTGATGGACGCCGCACAGGGCTTCATCAACATCGAGCAAAATCAGATCATCAAGACCTTCTCGATTGCGGCCGTGGTGTTCCTGCCGCCGACGCTCGTCGCCAGCGCCTATGGCATGAACTTTGAATTCATGCCCGAGCTGGACTGGGTGCTGGGCTATCCGTTCGCCATCAGCCTGATGGTGCTTTCAGGGATCGCGCCCTACTGGTTCTTCAAGCGCAAGGGCTGGATGTAAACCGTCTGCCGGCTCAGACCTTGAGTCCGGCAATCTCGATGCGCGCCGCAGCACCGTAAATCACTGAGGGGGCCGTTTCCAGTCGCGCCGGGGCCTTCAGGCCAGGCCAGATCGGCAGCAGCATGTCGAGTTGCGCCTCGATGGCGGTGACGGCAGCTGCGTTTTCCGTCAGCTCAGCCAGTCTTGGCACCCATTCCCTGGCCGTGCGCACGAAGCCCAGCGCGTCCTGGTATTCATGTTCATTCTCAAGCACGCCCTCGTCGCCCACGGCAATGTCATACTCTGCGGCAGCGGTGCGGACCAGATCGACGATCACTTTGACCAGTGTCGCAGCATCAGGCTCTTTGACCGCCGCTTCCGCCTTGCCAATGGCGTCCAGCAGCGCGGCATAGGCCGAGTCGACTGCCGCAGCGCCCTGCTTCTGTTCGACTGCAACAGCCAGCGCTTCCAGTGCATCCGCGAAGCCGGAGGCTCCCCGCGCTTCCATGGCCGGCAGCAGCGCCGTGTAAAGTTCGTCGGCCGGGTGCTTCATGTGCGTGGCAGAGGCATCCATGGCATCCTCGCGATAAAGATTCACGCCAACATTCAAGTGTCCGCGGATGAACGACAATTGGGCAAGATACGCCGCATCGCTCTCGATGGCTTCGGCCGTCGTGGCACCTTCGCCCCCCTCTCCACCTTCTTCCGTCATGGCGTCCATGTCGTGCTCCATCCCGCTCTGGCGGGTGCCGGCATAGAATGCCGTGCTGGTGGCCACCACGATGCCCAGCCCCAGCCAGATTCGATTCTTGATTTCCATGTTGTTCCTCGCACGGATGGCGGCACACAGTCGCCGGGTTTGAATTCAGGGCTATCGCCCACTACACTGAAAGACATGCTACACCTAACAAGAATCATTCTCAATTAGGCATTTCCATGTTGATTCAGATCGCGCAGACTCTTTCCCCCCCTCTCCTCGCGGAATGTCAGGCCATGGCGGCCGACGAGCGCTTGTTCAAGGAAGGCCGCCTTACGGCCGGATGGCATGCCCGCGACAGAAAGCACAATCTGCAGGCGCGTGGCGAACCATTGGTGGAAGCCTTGCTGGGCCGCGTTGGCGCGGCGCTCACGAGCCATTCTCTGATACAGGCCGCCGCACGGCCCCGCAACATCGTGCGTATCATGATCAGTCGTTACGACACAGGCATGCACTACGGCACCCACGTAGACGACGCTCTGATGGATGGCCAGCGCACGGACTTGTCGTTCACGCTTTTCCTCAGCCCTCCGGAAGATTACGAGGGGGGCCGCCTGGTTATCGACGAGCCCGCTGGCGAACGTGCATTTGCGCTGGAGGCAGGAGGGCTGTTGCTCTACCCGTCCACGAGCCTGCACCGGGTGGAGCCAGTTACCCGAGGCAGCCGACAGGTCATCGTTGGATGGATCCGGAGTCTGGTCCGCAGTCCCGAGGCACGTGAAATTCTCTTCGATCTGGACCGCGTCATCGCCTCCTTGCGCGAAGACATGGTGGATGGGGATGCACTGGAACTGCTGCTCAAGACCCGCAGCAATCTTTTGCGACAGTGGGCTGAAGATTGATGCGCGACTACTTCTCAAGTACGGCATGACAACAGGAGATTTGCAATGCTGACCTACTACTACGCCCCGCGCACATGCGCGCTGGCAGCCCATTTGGCGCTGGAGCACGCAGGGGCAAACTACGAGGCCATCGTACTGAACTTTGCCGCGCAGGCCCAGCGCTCGCCGGAGTTCCTCGCCATCAACCCAAAGGGTCGTGTGCCGGCTTTGGTCACCGAGCGCGGCATCCTCACGGAGATCCCGGCGCTGCTGCTTTTTGTGGCGCAGCGTTTTCCAGAGGCGGGCCTCGCTCCCCTGGACGATATCTTTGCATTGGCGCAGATGCAGGCCTTCAACAGCTATCTGTGTTCCACGGTGCACGTCGCCCACGCCCACAGGGTGCGGGGCGCACGCTGGGCCGATGATCCTGCCGCCATCGAGGCCATGAAGGCGAAGGTGCCGCAGAACATGACGGAGTGCATGCTGCTCATCGAGAAGACCATGCTGCAGGGGCCCTGGGTGCTGGGAGACTGTTACAGCGTGGCGGACATGTACCTGTACACGATCTCGGGCTGGCTGGAAGCCGATGGTGTGGAGACCCGTCTTCTGCCCGGCATCATGGCGCACCGGGCCCGCATGGGCGCGGACGCCACAGTGCAGCGCGTTGAGGCGCTCTACCTGTAAACGAATGTAGTGAAAAACAGGACCGGACACAGTGTTGCACAGTGTCCGGTCTCAAGGGCGGTTTGCGGCGGAGTCGAACGCGGGCTGACGAGCCCCTCAGGCGGCGATGCTTGCCGGGTGCCTTGCGGCGATGGAAACATCTCCCCAGAGGAATTGCAGGGATTCATCTTCCCCCACCAACTCATCGGTAAATTGGTCGATCGAGTAGAGCAACTCCAACGCTGCGGCCGGCTTGCCTTCCCTGACAGATGGATCGCTGGAACTTACCACCGCGAGGGAGAACGCAGTTGGAAAGTTCCTGAAATCGTTCGGTACTGCTGACATGATCCGATACTCCTGTGGCTCTCTCGATCGTGGGGCCTACTCTGCACGACAATTGTGGCAGACCAATGAAAGCAATAAGGCAGATTATGATTTTTGCGGCTTTCGACTGGCTTTCGCCCCTGCGGTGATTCAAGTAGCATGCGCTGGACCCTTCTTTTCCGACCCCTCTGACCAGGATCAACACCATGAACAACACCATGAACAACAAGAAGAATCGATTGAATGCCGCCATGGCGGGCCTGCTGGGCTCGGGGCTGCTGATGGCCGTGTTCGGCTATGTGAATGCCCAGGGCGAGCCCCCTGAAGTCATCGAGACCAGCTCCCATGTCTTTACCCGCATGGCCGAGGGGGTGTATCAGGTGACGGGCACCGGGGAGGTGTATCTGATGAGCAACGCCCTGATGCTGGTCGGCGAGGAAGATGTGCTGCTGGTGGACTCCCACGTCACCCCCAACGCGGCCAACGCGCTGCTGCGCTCGGTCCAGCAGGTCACCGACAAGCCCGTGCGCTACCTGGTCAACAGCCACTATCACTTCGATCATGCGCACGGCAATCAGGTATTCCCGGAGCAGGTCGAAATCATTGGCCACAGCTACACCCGCATCAAGCTCAATGGCGAAATGGGCAGCCATGTACTGACCGAAAGCACCCATCTCAGTTTTACCGAAGGCGTGCCCGACCTTGTGGAAAGTCTGCGCCGACAACTCTCTGACACCGTGGAGCCCGAGCGCCGCGCCGCCCTGCAACGGCAGCTCAATGCGCAGGAAGCTCACATGATCTCGCTGCAGGAAATCATCCCCACGCCGCCGAACATCACGCTGGAAGACAAGATGACTCTTTATCAGAAGCTTGGTGAAGGACAGGGTGACCGCGAGATTCAATTGTTGCACCTGGGCCGCGCGCACACAGCCGGCGACGTGGTGGTCTTTCTGCCACAGGAACGCATGGCCTTCACGGGCGACATGATGCTGCCATCAACTTCCTATTTGGGCGACAGCTTCCCGCTGGAATGGGTCGACACGCTGGAGGCATTGAAGTCTCTGGAATTCGACGTGATATTGCCCGGCCACGGCGCGCCTTTCCAGGACAAGCAGGTGATCAGCAATTTCCAGGCTTACCTTACAGACCTGTGGACCAAGACGGCCGCGCTGAAAGCCACAGGACTAAGCGCCGAGGAAACCGCAGCCCAGGTCGACATGACCAACCACTCGGCCAACTATGCCCAGATCCGCGCGCCTGGTGCCGACGTGCGTGGCATCCGACGAATCTACGAACTGCTCGACCAGTAAATGCAAAAAGGCGATGGGGCATAGTGCCTCATCGCCTTTTTTGGTCAGCGCCACCAGGTGTGGTCACAGCAATCAGGCTTCTGCCTGAATCTCCAGCGCAATCTTCTGTACTTCATCCAGCACTCGCAACAGGTTGCCACTCCAAAGCAGCGCGATCTGCTCTTCTGTGTAGCCACGACGCACCAGTTCCAGTGTGACATTGAAGGTTTCCGACGCATCGTTCCAGCCAGAAATTCCGCCACCACCGTCAAAGTCAGAGCTCAGGCCTACGTGCTCGATGCCGATCAGTTCGACCATGTAGTCCACATGGTTGATGAAATCAGCGACATCCACCGGTGGTGCCACGGCGTCCACTTCAGCGGCCTTGCGAGGGGCAACCAGCGCTTCCACTTCCGCCATGCGCGCGTCATGCGTGGTGCGCTCATCTGCACTCAGGGCGCGTACTTCTGCGCCCGGCAGTATCGTGTAACCAAGTCCTTGCGCGACACTGGCCCGCAGACCATTCAAGGCCGCCAGGTACGCACTGTGCTTCGCGGAATTCAGATAGGCGGCAAATGCCGTGGCCTGCACCACACCGCCGTTGTCACGAATCGCCAGCAACTCTTCATCGTCCAGATTGCGACTGACATTGTTGAGCGCGCGGGCCGACGAATGTGACGCAATCACGGGCGCACGGGTCAGTTCCAGCGTCTGCATGTTGGACGCCTTGGAAGGGTGGGACAAGTCCACCATCACTCCCCACTTGTTCAGCTCCGCAACGGCCTGCCGACCAAGGTCGCTCAGCCCATTGTGCAGCCAGACACCATCTGCTTCCCCCGTGTTGGAATCGGCGAACTGGCTATGACCATTGTGAGCCAGCGACACATAGCGTCCGCCCAGCTCCTGATAGCGTTTGATGTTGGCGATATCCAGCCCCATCGGGTAGGCATTCTCCACGCCGATCATCGCCACTTTCTTGCCTTCAGAGTCAATGCGGCGCACGTCCTCCGAGGTATAAGCCATCTCGATGGTCTCGGGAGCGAACTGCTCGGCCAGGCGATGAATGGCACTGAACTTGTCCAGCGCATTGGCCTCGGCCGCCGCGTAACCTTCCGTTGTCAGCGGTCCCTGCCCGGTGTAGACGATGAACCAGGCCACATCCAGGCCACCCTGAATCATTTTCGGCAGGTTCACCTGGGTATCCAGATCAGACGTGTAGTTGTTGGTTTCGGTGAAGTTGACAGTGTTGATGTCGGCGTGGGTATCCAGCGTGATGACGCGTTCATGGATGCCTTGCGCGCGCGCAATCAGCGCTTCTTCAGTTTCGGCTGCTGGTTCAGCAGCAGGCGCCACCTCCACAACAGGCGCTGCGGGGGCAGGTGCCTGCTCGGCCGGGCTGCAGGCTGCTACGGCCAGAATTGCTAGGAAAAGCGAACGATGGGCAAAGGACATGGCGATGAATCCGAGTGATTGAAAGAAGGTAGCTCCGGCAATGCTAGCAGCGCCCCTGTAGTTTTGAAAGGAGCATTCCGGTGGGGAATTGCAATACTGGTGCCAGCCTTTGGCAGCCACTCGTTCAGCGCGGCGCGCAGTGATCGTCCGTGCATGTTTGCGGGCGGCCGAACCATCCAGAGATGCGGTGTCTGTGCCGGGCGAAGAACAGATAAACGCGATCAGCCACGGGCCGCACCAGCGGCCAGCGCAGAAATGCCACCCACCGTCCGCGCCCGGCGAGCTTCCATGCCAGCACTGTGACATCCAGGCCGTAGATCAACGTACCATCTGCCAGTTCTCCGTGCAGAATGCGGTCGGCCTGGACCGGATCGATATGCGGAAAGCGCTCAGAAAAATCTGCAGCACTGATGTCCTGCAGATCGAGCTTGCGACCTTGGTCCAGCCTCTCCAGGTGCCGCATCTCATTCACGCAGAGCGGGCAAAGACCATCGTAATAAATGCGCAGTGTGCCGGTTTGTGGTGCATTCATGTGTGTGTGATTCCGCTTTTGGTGCAGGGTTTGGGTGTTTCTACGCTCGCAAAAACCCTGCAGATCTTTGTGTGCTGAACGACGCTTCCGTTTGCCGTCCCAATGGGGTTTACTCGGCACATCCACATCGTCTCGGAGCTATCGTTCATGCAACTTCGTCCCGCTGGCAACACCCTGCTCGCCCTGCTGCTTTGCAGCCTGCTGGCCTGCTCGCCTTCTACCCCCACGTCATCAACCGCGCCCGCAGCCCCTGCCGCCTCTCAGGATGCGGCAGCGACAGAGATGGCGCGTCTTCAGGCTATTGCCGAACGCGTGACCATCATACGCGACGATTTCGGAGTTCCCCATATCTATGCACCTACGGATGCCGACGCCGTGTTCGGACTCCTGTACGCTCAGGCCGAGGATGACTTCGCCCGCGTCGAGCGCAACTACATCTGGGCTATCGGGCGCCTTGCCGAAGTGGAAGGTGAATCCGCGCTCTACAGCGATCTGCGCGCGCGCCTCTACATGAGCGAGGACGAAGCGCGCGCTGCTTTTGCAGCCGCCCCTGACTGGCTGCAGACCTTGTGCAACGCCTTTGCCGACGGGCTCAACTATTACCTCGCCAGCAATCCGCAGGTACAGCCGCGCCTGCTCACGCGCTTCGAACCCTGGATGCCCTTCTACTTCTTTGAAGGCTCCATCGGCGGCGACATCGAACAGATTCCTCTGCGAGGCATCGAGGCCTTCTATTCCGATGCCGCGGCGATCGAGACCAGGGTGCCGGATGCCACGCAAAGTGCTGCCGCTTTGAATGCCCGCACGCTCGAAGCCTTGCTGGCCGAGCGCAACGCGCTGTCCCGCACCATCTTCGAAGAGCCAGCCGGTTCCAACGGGTTCGCCATCAGCGGTGAGCGCACGGCCTCGGGCGATGCCATGCTGCTGATCAATCCCCACACCAGTTTCTTCTTCCGCGGCGAAGCCCACGTAGTCAGCGAGGAAGGACTGAATGCCTATGGCGCCGTCACGTGGGGCCAGTTCTTCATTTATCAGGGCTTCAATGAAACCACCGGCTGGATGCACACCACCACGGCGGCCGACTTCATCGACGAGTTCGTGGAAGACGTGGTGCGCGAGAACGGCGAGCTGAAGTATCGCTATGGCGATGAGCTGCGTGACGTGGATGCCGCGCAGGTCACGCTCAAGGTGCGCGAGGGCGATGCGCTGGTGGAACGCAGCTTTCCGGTGTACCGCACGCATCACGGCCCGGTGACGCATCTGCTGGATGAGCAGTGGGTCGTGACTCGCATCAACTGGAACACTTTGGACGCCCTGCGCCAGTCCTGGCTGCGCATGAAGACGGCTAACTACACGGCGTTCCGCGAGATGATGGACATTCGCACCAATTCTTCCAACAACACCGTGTTCGCGGATGCCGAAGGCAACATCGCCTACTTCCACGGCAACTTCATGCCACGGCGCGATACACAGTTTGACTATCTGCAACCGGTGGACGGCAGCAACCCCGCCACAGACTGGCAGGATGTACACCCGGTGGATGAAACCATTACCTTGCTCAACCCTCCCAATGGCTGGATTCAGAACACCAATTCCACACCTTTCACAGCAGCTGGCGAATTCAGTCCGCGTGCTGAGGACTACCCCGCCTACATGGCGCCCGATGCGCAGAACTTCCGGGCCCTGCATGCCATGCCTCTGCTGGAGGAGGCGTCGCAGCTCACACTCGATGCGCTGATCGAGCTGGCCTATGACCCCTACCTGCCAGGCTTCGAGAAACTGATTCCGGGGCTGGTAGGTGCCTGGGATGCAGCCGCTGCCGACTGGCCGGCACTGCAGGGTCCCATCGACGTGTTGCGGCAATGGGACATGACGGTCAGTGCAGATTCGGTAGGCATGACGCTGGCACATTTCTACGGCATGGATACCGCGCAGAAGATTCCGACGCCGGCAGGCCTTGTCCAGATGGACCAGATCAACTGGCTGGGCACAGACAGTGATCCCGCCGAGCGGCTGCGCGTGTTCAGCGAAACCATCGCCCAGCTCGATGCGGCCTTCGGCAGCTGGAATACCGCCTGGGGCGAGATCAATCGCTATCAGCGTCTGACGGGGGATATCGACCACGTGTACGACGACGCGGCGCCCAGCCTTCCGGTGGGCATGGCCTCTTCACGCTGGGGCGCCCTGGCATCCTTCGGCGCCCGCGCCTTCCCGGGCACGAATCGCATCTACGGCAACAGCGGCAACAGCTTCGTGGCGGTGGTGGAGTTTGGTGACCGGGTGCGGGCGAAGAGCATGCTGGCAGGCGGACAGAACGCCAACCCGGACTCTCCTCATTTTGACGATCAAGCACTACGCTATGTGGACCGTCAGTTCAAGGATGTGGCCTTCTATCGGGAAGATGTAGAGGCGCGGGCTGCACGGACTTACAACCCGGGACAATGAACTTGTTCATTGACCAGCATTCACAACCCAGGCTCAGGTCGGGTTGTGAATGCGCCACTCATTGACGAAGTACTCGGCGCACTCGGCGGCAATCCGCTCTTCATTGAAGTCGCCCTGCTGCACCACGGCCACATTGCCGCGCTCCCAGAGCAGACGATTGAGGTCGATCGAGTCGATCTCCCAGAACTGCAGCGTGGCGGCGTAGGCGACATTGCGTCCCGTGCCCGTGGCCTGCACCTTGCAGATCAGGTATTCACGCACGGCCGGACGCAGGCTGAGACCTGCTTCCTGCAGCGCTTCTTCAAACACGGCCTGCGTATTCATGCGAAATTGGCCGCGCTCCTGTTCCATATCAGTCCACTGACTCACATCGACATAAACATCGAAATTGCGGATACCAGTCAGGGAAATGCCATTGCCTCGGGGAAACACCTGCGCGCTGGACTGTGTAATGAAAAGCAGAGGAAGCAGCATGACTGCCAGAAAACGAATCAGTCGAATGCGAAACATGGTGTGACACAACCCTCTTTGCATGAATCAATGTGACCCGGAAAGTACGAACGAGGCGCGGATTCTGCGCCGAAATGGCGAAAAATGCACGTCTGGCGCGGCGAACTGCAGCCGGACGCGCTGCGTCCGGTCGAACATGTGTTCGCCTCGCAGCCGGGCGCACCATACAGCCAAAAAAAAAGGCCTGCTATCGCAGACCTTTTTGCATCTTTCTCGACCCTGTACCGACTGCCGCGCCGGCATGATTGATTCGGCCTTTGGGGCAGCCAAAGGCCTCACCCTGCCGGCAGCCTGCGGCTGTCCCGGACGCGCTGCGTCCGGTCGAACATGTGTTCGTCTCGCAGCCGGGCGCACCATACAGCAAAAAAAAAGGCCTGCTATCGCAGACCTTTTTCTTCTCGGTGTATGGTGCGCCCGGCATGATTCGAACATGCGACCCCTTAGTTCGTAGCTAGGTATATCGTAGTCCAGAGGCGTCCAATGTTGGTATTTTTTATATACATTTCATATACATAGTGTAATATTGACGTCCAGAGCGATTCATTAACTTCTACCCTAATCCGGATATTTTCCGGACACGGTTCGGACACGGAACATACACCATGGGCAAACTGACAGTTCGGGCAATCGAGAGCGCCAAGCCACGCAGTGCGCCTTACAAGCTGATGGACGGGAATGGTTTGCAACTCCGGATCGCAACGGATGCAACCAAGACATGGCTGGTACGCTACATGCTGTCCGGCTCCGAAAAACAATATCGGCTGCCAAAACCTTACCGGGATAGCAGCGGGGAAGGCTTCGCATCGCTGGCGGATGCACGGGAGCAAGCGGCAGAAATTCGCTCACTCGCACGGCAGGGAATCGATTACCAGGTTCAGCTTGATGAGGCCAACAAGGCGGAGGCCCGACGGCTCGAACTAGAACGTGCGGCGAACAAGACTGTCAGTGATTTATTTGAAGCATGGTTGCCAACGACAGACCGCAAAGACAAGGGCGCTGAGTTGCGGCGCATGTTTGGGCGTGATGTATTGCCGTTCGTTGGGAATGTCGCGGTGAAGGTCGTCACTGAGGACGAAATGAAAGCCGTGGTCAGCACCGTTGTCGGGCGTGGATCAAACCGCCTCGCGGTGATGTTGCTGGCGGACATGAAGCAAATGTTTCGCTGGGCAGAAAAGCAAAAGTCATGGCGGAAGCTGATCGAGGACAATCCTGTTGAGGCGATCAAAGCCAACAAGATCACGCCCGATGATTACGACGGCGAGGAGCGCACCCGCACCTTGTCAGCCGACGAGATATACGAGCTTTCGATCAAACTACCCCTGGCCAGGCTTACGAAGCGAACCGAGTTGGCGTGTTGGATCATGCTGGCGTGTTGTTGCCGCGTTAGTGAGCTTATCAAGGCAAGGTGGGGAGATATTGATTTGGAAGCGGGGGTCTGGACGATTCCGAAGGAAAACGCGAAGAATAAATCCGCACACACGGTTTTCCTGTCCGATTTCGCTGTGACCCACTTCCAGCAACTGCGGGAAATCTCCATGGGTTTGTGGTGCTATCCGGACGCCAACGGTGAGACACATGTTTGCGTCAAATCCACCACCAAGCAGATACGCGACAGGCAAATATCAGCCATGAATCGCAAGCCCATGAAGAACCGTAGCACCAAGGCAGACGCGCTGATACTTGTCGATGGCGATTGGGTGCCCCACGACCTGCGGCGGACTGGCGCGACAATGATGCAATCTTTGGGAGTAACGCCAGTAGTTATCGAGCGCGTCCTGAACCACACCGAGCCGGACAAGCTGAAGCGTACCTACCAGACCTATGACTACGCCAAGGAAAAGCGCGAAGCTTGGCGGTTGCTTGGTGAACGACTTGCGTTACTGATTCGGAACGATGCTGCGAACGTGGTGCCAATCAACGAACGCAAGAGCGCCTAATCACCAGCGAGTTGGTACTGATTAACAGGCTAGCGCACCCATATCCGTAAGGCGCATCCTCTTAAAATAGCTTTTGCTCGAAGGGTTGAGGGCACGCTGAGCGAGTGAGCATCGGCGGCCAACGAGGATGCCCAAGTGACCTTGGCGTACTCGTTCCCAGACTCAGGGTCTTACCAACGCCCGTGGGGATGTTTCTGATTGTGGACTTCCCAGGGTTTTTTGTGGGCAGTCAGTGTGGCTGTTCTGGCGGAGGCAATGATTCCCCCTTTTGTAGCTCGTATGCTATCGAAGTACCCTTCTGTGCTGTACCGTCCGAAGTAATCCAAACACAAACCGCCATTTAACCTCAGGAGCGAGCGCATGGTGCGACTTGCTGGTTCAACAAAAAATTAAGGATAGAAAACTTGGGCAAATTATTTTCTCTTAAAGAATGGCTGACAATCGATGATGCCGCCAGGCACCTTTCTACTGTATTAGGTGAGGATGTGACCAATGCCGACGTCCTGCGGCTTGGACTGGATGGACGTTTACGGCTGTCGATCCAGTTCGTGAACCATACGAAAGGCCGATGCGGAAAGGTCGTTACTTGGGATGAAACGGATTGGAGGCTAGCTCCAGAACCGAACTTTACTGGGGACGAACAAATGGAGCAGGACGTGCCAGGGTTAACCGATCAGTGCCGCCCCAACCCTCCAAAACTTCAAGCACTTTACGATGAGATTTGTGAGAGTGAGCGGGGAAAGTACTGCCGAAGACTGCTCAACTTGATCATTGACGACGAGCGGTTCTTGGCACTATCCGATGACCTGACGGTGCTGGAGGGGGTGTGGGACTTGCCGATGATTGGCAATGAGCTTCGACATGTTGAAAGCAAATACCATGATTTGACTGGCGGCCCAAGTGTAGAACCGGGCGGTTTTTTTGCTGGCGCTTTCGTGGAAGGGCTTGACGGGCAGATATGCCAGATTCAAAAGCGTCGCGACAACAACAAACTTCAGTCGGACTTAAAGGCTGAATTGGAGGATCTTAAACATCATTCGGCTCAACTGATGGTGCTCGACCCTTTAAAGGATTGGGCTGCGGAAGAGGAAGCGCTCCTGAATCGGGCCGGGGAGAATCGAAAGAAATTTATGGCTAAAGGAGAGGCGAGGCTAGCAACCTATTACCCGGCGGGTGCACTACCGGAAGATGCGGTAATTGTAGTTCGCACCGAAGCACTCAGGGATTTTGAGCAGACATTAAACAGCGCACCCGCCGCCAAACCCGAGGGGTACCTTAATCATGACCCGGTAATGCAACAACGAGCAAATCAGATTGCGGAAGATCAAAGGGCAAAAGGCTTGCGTGTGACGCGGGACAAGGTTGCCAAATTGCTGGCGAAAGAACTCGGAATGACACAAGAAACGGTTGTCCGCAGGATAAGAAAAGATTGGTAGACGCGATGTGCCCAAATGCCTTTTATTGCCCAAATAACCCATTGATTTTAATTAATTAACGCAAATATTTCAGTCTTCCGCCTTATTTTTTGCCCGTGCAAGCTTCTCTCCAGGTGATCCGCTGCAATCCTTAATTGTACGGACAAGGCCACCTAGCAGTGCGGAACGCCCGGCCTTGTTCGTAAGGAAATGAACATGGCTGAGCAACTCCGATCCTTTCTTCGTCTCAAGCAAGTCAAGGCAGCCACAGGCATGTCTCGTAGTTGGATTTACGAGGCAATCCGTCGTGGTGAATTTCCGTCGCCTATCCAACTGGGCATCCGGGCAGTAGCTTGGGATTCTGCGGCTATTGCGAATTGGCAGGCAGCGCGCATCCTTCAGCTTAGTAAAGCAGCCGATTGAGGAGCAGCAGCGATGAATTCTAATGTGCTGACAGCTTTCTCAACCGACCCTTTGAAAGCCAGTAAAGGTGTCCTGAGTGTGGGTTGCAAATTCCTCAGGTATTTTAGCAATTACGACAACCAATCATCTTATGGCCTGTACCAACCAACCCACTCAGGCATGAAAAAACTGCAAGGGAGGGCTAGCCGATGAGCCTTCGACGCGCAATCAATGATAAGTGTAAAGAATGCTCATTCGATCCGATTGGCGGCAATGGGACATGGAAACAACAAACCGCCGCCTGTACCTCAAAAGCATGCCCTTTGTGGCCGGTTAGGCCAAGGCCTTACTCTGCTACTACTCCAGTGTTAATCGCACTGGAAAATCCAGAATTAGGCCAATTTGACCCGATTCTGGGTAGTGCGGAGGTGCTGCTATGAGCGGGCTCAACATGTGCATAGACCAGACCGGAGAGGTTGTTCCAGATTTAGCCAATCTGGGGTTATTCTCTGTTTATTCTGACCATAACAAAACAGTACCGGCGCGCTATATAAATATGGCCGAACTGGTGAAAATGGCCGCTATGCCCGCCATTGGCTCCAAGGGCAACGCGGCAGCACTCACCCCCTACCAAGCTAAGGCTAAAACAAAAGCAGCAGCACAGGCCTCTGAATACCATGCGCTTGTGATCGACCACGACAAAGATAAGTTGTCAGCGGATCAGGTTCGGCAAATATACAGAGGCTACGAACTGCACCCTTTGATTTATACCACCAGCAGCCACACCCCAGAAGCACCGCGATACAAGGTAGTTATTGCGTTTGATCACCCGATACCTTTTCGGAAGTTTACGGAATTAGCGGTTGGCGCTGCCCGACTACTTGGGACAGATAAAGCACAGAGCAATGATGCTCAGGTTTTCTATGCACCGAATAAACTGACCCGTGATTCCAGCTATGAATATTTTGACGATACCGAAGGCCGGACGCTTGATCCGTTAAACGAGGCTCACCCATTTATTGCCGCATGTGCTGACAGCTATCTGGACTACGCTGAAGAAAAAGAAAAGGTAGCACAGCAGGCTGGGAGTAAGCCTAGAACCATTAGCCAGACTGAGGGCTCAATTATCGACAAGGTTTGCGCTCAATATAATATTGCAGACGAACTCAGGGGGCGAGGATATAAGCAGATTCAGCGCAACTTGTTTCTGTCACCACAGAGCAGTAGCGGATCGCCTGGCGTTCACATCCTTACGGACAATGATGGAAAACAGCGTGTTTATTCGCATCATGGCGAAACTGACCCGCTATCGAATCTTAACAACGGCGGCCACGCTCTTGATGTGTTCGATGTTATCTGCACTCTAGACTTTAAAGGCGACACAGCAGTAGCAGTGCGAGAACTTGCTAAAAAAGTTGATCCAGAAGGCCAGAAGGAACGACAGCGCGAATACGCAGCAAGCAAAAGCAAAGCTAGGAAAGAGGCGGAGCCATCCATCTGGCCGGAACTTGCTGATCTTTTCGCACTGCACCCGGTCCCATCGTTTCCGCTGGATATTCTGCCCGAAGCCTTTAGGGTTTTTTGCACGGAAAAATCAGCGCAATCCGGGTTTGATATTGGCGGATATGGTTACTGTTTGCTGATGGCGGCGGCGAATACCATAGACCATCGCCACAAGTTAAACATAGGGCCATTTCGCGTACCCGCTTTTAGTTGGGGCGGACTGGTTGCGGATTCAGGCGGCGGAAAAAGCCCTCTGCTAAGTGCGATAACGCCCCCTGTTGAAAAGATCAATTCTAATTTGATACGCCAATCAGAAAAGGCACTCGCTAAATGGCTTAAAGCCGTTGAGACTGCGAAAAGTATGCAGGCAGATCCTCCACCAAAACCAGCGTGGAAGCAACGCCATGCCCTAGACACCACTACCGAAGCACTAGCCCAACTTCTGTCCGACAATCCCGAAGGTGTAAACATGTATCATCATGAGATCACGGAATTTTTGGGCAGAATGGATGCATACGCTGGCAAAGATGGCGGCAAGGATCGAGGCGTTTTTCTGAGGGCTTATGATGGGGGACAGGTCACTATCAATCGCGCATCAAAGCCGATGCCGCAAGTGGTGGATGACTTTTCAGTGGGTATTCTGGCAGGTATTCAACCTGAGATACTGGCGCAGAAATTCAAACAGGCTGGCGGCGGCGCTGATGGGCTTTATCAACGATTCTCTATGTATTGCCTTGCACCCGCTGGGCAGGTCGACTACATGGCGACAGAAAATACATTTACCGAAAGCAACGTCGAATTAATTTTTGACAAGCTGCACGGCTGGCACTCTGACAAACCGTGGTTGGTTGAGCTAGGGCAAGAAGCAAAACTAGCGATGCAGGACTATCACAACCATGTGCGAACCCTTGCACAGCGCACGAATGCAAAACGCTTTGCGGAACACCTAGATAAGTTTCCCGGCATGCTGGGGCGTTTTGCCTTTGCTCTGCACGTGCTCGAGGCGGCGGCGAATGATACCGACCCGCAGCAATACCTGAAGCTCGAAACGATGCAAAATGCGCGGCGGTTGATGGCTGTGCTGTACCGGCATTCCGAGTCAGTCTATCAGATTCTGGATCAGGAAGCCGGACAGGTTCGGGCATTGGGACGAAGTGCAGCAGAGGCCGTGTTAAGCAAGGGCTGGCAGACCTTCAACCGTGGCGATCTGACCCGTAATGCAACTTACTGGCAAGGATCTGATAACCGCGATGGAGAAAGCGCTATTGATTACCTGATAGAGCTTGGCTGGATTTTGGACATAACGCCACCGACAGAACCCGGTAAACGTGGCAGGCGATCCGCTGGCAGGTTTTTGGTTAATCCCCAAGTGCATAGGCGATTTAGTGAACACACAACGAGGATCAAAGAAGCCAGAGCCGAACGATTTGAAGCCATTAAGCAGGTGACTGAAGGTAATTAGTTGGAAAAATTGTATGTGCGTACGAGATATAAAAATTAAACACAGGCAATAAATAAACTATTCGTGTCGTACGCGCATACAACTAATTCAACTTAATGATTAAGCCCAGCCCATTAAGACTGGCTAAAAATTGGCAAAAAAGTTCGCAAATTTTCCACAAAAGTCGACACCCTTTTGCGTAGCTTTAGAACAAGATTATAATACGATGATATTTACGTGTTTTGGAAGATTTTGGTCCTCTACCACACTTTTATAATATTGTTGTGACTAAATAGAGTATAAGGCTCAGCCAAACTCCACCCCCAAAACCTCCTGAAAAGTAAATCTGCAGCGCTTTTAGAGTTGCCTATGACTAGTTCTTGCCTGTTTTCGTTGGCTCAAAAACACAAGATGTAGTGTTTCGCGCATGCTGATGCACGCGGAAATAGCTAAGTTCTTGATTTAATTGACATCACTAATTCCGGTAATACATATTACTGGAAGTAGCAGGTACCCTAGGGGTGTTTTGTTCTGCTGGGTGCTGTCCTGTTTGATCAATCCCCCAAACGCCCCACGTCTTGCGGGCGACAACTATAGCCCGCTTTCGCGCAGTCAATTACCGGCCAAAAGTGTTTTTACTGCATCACAGCTACCAAGGCACGCCTTTCAGAATCGCTGGGTTTTCCAAACATGCGAAATTTGGCATCTTGGGTTATCCTTGAAACACCCCCCTTTTGTTTTAAACTACATTTTCCCCAAAATTTTTTGCAAAAATATTTCCAAAGCGATCGTGGTTCACAACCAGAAGTTAACAGGCAGGAGATTGATAATGCCGCAAGACAATTTGAAAACGCCAACCCCGACGGAAGTCTTAGATCAGGCGATGCTCGGAATACTCAAAGTGGGAGCGCCATTTCGCAGCGAAGAGCAGAGTTCCTCAGAGCTTTTAGAGAAAACCAAGCCCGCATCTTCAGGGCTGGACGAAATGCGCTCGGCGATAGCATCGGCGACAGTAGCGCGGCATCCGGGCCTTACCGAAGAGGAAGTGTTGAAACAGATGGAGGCGATGGGCTTTTAAGTTTAGTGCTAAATATCGCATACGCTCAGGGGGCTCCTCGTTAGTTATCCCTTCAACAAGATGATGTTGACTTTTCCTAACAACGACTCGATACTGAAAACTCATTAAGAGAGGGCTGACGCCCCGCCAACCTGCAGCTGTGCAAGGTGGTACCCCGAAAGGGAATGTGGCCTTAAGGCAACGACAGCGTCAGCCTCCATTGGATTACCAACTGGGGGTTTTTTTATGTCTGCAAATATCTCATCGATCAAATCTCATCCGGACTTCCTTAGCGGTAAAAAGGCGCGGTCGCGTCAACGCGTGTTTGATCTTGGAGAGCATTGGTATTCCGGTATGCCAGGTTGTGATTGGCGCACAAATTATTGGGTCAAGAGGATCGAAAAAGGTAAACGTTGGGAGCTGTATTCTTCAACCGAGGATTCTTTGAGATCTCGGCAGTATGCTGGAACGTTTACACCGACAGAACTCCGTGAGGAGTTTGACGCTGTTGGTTTTGAACTTGATGAGGAAGTCTGGCAATCGATTGGGTTAGGCCTTAAGGCTGACGTTATTGACATAACAGACCCGGAGGTGGCGTATGGCTAAAGGTATAATCAGATTAGCTGATGACCCAAACGATCCCATATACACAGGTGGGTACGTTGTCTCCTCTCATAATGGGCGACGCTTAGATGGGCGGCCTTTATGGACGCTGCCGCCGTGGATTGTTTTGCATATCCCGCACAATTCAACCTTCATACCTGCCAGCGTAAGAGACCAGTTTACGTTGAGCGACGCTGAACTTGATGATGAAATTCTGAAAATGACTGACCATCACACCCACGACTTGTTCGCGCAAGGCGTGAGTAGCTCGCAGGTAGTGGTCGCACCTGTAAGCAGGCTGGTTGTTGATGTAGAGCGATTCGAGGATGACGCATTCGAGCCTATGTCCGGCGTAGGAATGGGTGTTGTCTACACACGGACCCATGATGCAAAAACGCTGCGCAGACCAATTAGCCAGGAAGAGCGAGATGAGTTACTTAACCAATGGTACCGCCCGCATCATCTGCGGCTCTCTAACGCTGTTGAAAATGCAATCAAGTGCCACGGCCGCTGCCTGATTATTGACTGCCATAGTTTCCCTAAAGAAGCGTTACCTTATGAAAACTCACCAGACGCAGTTCGACCTGATATTTGCATTGGAACGGACGAGTATCACACACCTAACCAACTCGCTGACTGGCTCGTTAAATCAATTAGGCGCTCTGGACGAAGTGTATCCTTAAACAGTCCGTTTTCAGGCTCCTTAGTTCCACAGGGTTACTACCATCTCGAAAAAAGGGTTGAGTCTGTGATGATAGAAGTTCGCAGGGACATTTACATGGATGAAGATACACAGATAGGGATACCTGGCACATTTGAGGCAACACAGGAAAAAATACGTGTTGCTATTGCAGGCTACTGTGGCATTTTTGAGTCAAACTTTACTGCTGATGCTTGAACTTTGAATCGCCCCAACGCTCTCGACACTCGACGGCGTTACACTACAACGAAGTGATTCTGATCGTTTAGCCTGGCGCCAACCGGGTGCTGGATGTGCCGTTGGTGGCGTTGGGGGAAGGTGTGTGATGATGAAGGTAGTGATTGTGGAGGCTGGCTTCTACTGGGTTAAATACAAACCGGGGAGCCGCTGGGAACCGGAAGAATATGATGGTTGGTTCTGGATGATTGGTGATGGCACCGGCGGTGATTTGTACTTTGGCGAGCCCCCGATATTCTAGACACTTGATAGCGTTACACTAACGCATTCAAGAGGTGTCTGAATATGTCCGCAGAACGCTATCCTGAAGATTTCAAAATTGAAGCAGTGAAGCAGGTCACTGATCGAGGTTACAAGATCGCTGAGGTCGCGCAGCAACTTGGTGTGACCGTAAAGAGCATACATGTCTGGATCAACAGGTTCGGCAGTTGTCTAGTAAATCGGAGGCGTGCCAGTCTGTAATGACTTCAAAATCCTGCACTGACTTACATTGTGTTCCTTGCACGACGACGCCAGCAGTGCCAGATCTTTCTCCAGCAGTTGCATCTCCTTGATCGTGTCCCTGACGTTTTCCAGTTGATTCCGCACGATCTGATCCACCTCTGTGCACGGAGCGGTGCCAAACGCCTGCACCTTCACCAGTTTGCGGATGCTGTCGATGGGAATACGCAGATCACGGCAGCGTCTGACGAAGCGCAACAGCTCGAGCGAATTCTGCCCGTACTCCCGATAGCCGTTCTCGGCTCGAACTGCTTTCGGCAACAATCCGATCTCTTCGTAGTAGCGGATGGTCTTGGCGGACACACCTGAATGTTGAGACAGCTTGTTGATCTTCATCACGGCGCTTGACCTTCTAGTAACAGGAAGCTTTATCGTACTCCCAGTTCTCGCACAAGGCGAGTTCATGAGGAGGAAATAATGTCAGGTTGCTGTGCACATGACGCCGTCGAGCGTCGCGAACGTCAGTTGTTGTGGGTTGTGTTGACGCTCAATGCGTCCATGTTTGTCATCGAATTCATGGCGGGATGGATCGCCCACTCCACCAGTCTGCTGGCCGATTCTCTCGACATGTTCGCCGATGCCGTCGTGTATGGCATCAGCCTGTATGCCGTTGGCAGAGCGGTGGCGCTCAAGGCCAGAGCGGCCGTGACCAATGGCGTTCTGCAACTGACCCTGAGTCTTGTGGTGCTGGCGGATGTCAGCAGACGCCTGCTGACGGACGCCGCGCCTGAACCGATGGTGATGAGCGTTGTGTCCCTCATGGCACTGACAGTGAACATGATCTGCTTCGGCATGCTGTACCGATTCAGGAGTGGCGACATCAACCTGAAGGCCAGTTGGATCTGCTCCCGCAACGACATGATGGCGAATGTCGGTGTTTTGATTGCAGCGATCATGGTCAGTCAGACTGGCAGGGCATGGCCGGATCTGGTGGTGGGCACGTTGATCGCCATGCTCGTCATGACCTCTGCAATCCGGATCATCAGTGAGGCCAGAGCCATACAGAGGATCGGCGACAATGTCGGAGCCGCCATTTGCAAGGAAACCCGCGTTTGACCTTGCTCCGACCACAGTGCTAAAGTCCCGGAACGTTGCAAACTTGGAAATCAGTTAAGTGCATATAAAACTTGTCATGGCACTTCTACTCCTTCTCAACCACTCCCTGATGTTCGGAGTGGCTGAGGCTGCGCATATTCCCGACGACGAGCACCCCTACGGTCACATCATGGACTATGACCACGAGACAATTCCGGCCGGGCACTCGGTTGACGATGGTCATGAGTCCCACGAACAGCATCACAAGCACGGCATGCACGTGCACCTGAATTGCGATCTTCCCTATACATTGAGCTTCGAATTCGAGACACCTGGTAGCGAATCATTCGATGCTCGCCAATTCCTGCATCCAAGCCTGGCCTACTCGCCCCCCGTTCCACCGCCCAACCGCTGAACTTCCGAAAATTCCCTATTTTCAATTCAGTTCTCGCAGAGAACTGATGACTGGAGTTCATGCTCATGAAAGATTTTCGAGATGCAAGGCTGCTTGACGGCGGCCTTCCGCATCCACTGTTCAATGACTTTCCGCAGCGGCTATCGAAGCGTTTGCAACCATTACTTGTCATCACTATCTTGATTTTCAGCCAAGGTACCCTGGCTGCGGAAGACGGCGCTCTCACGCTCGAATCGGCCATGGAGCTCACCCTCGCGCAGAACCCGCAATTGCGGGTTTTCGATTTCCGCGATGAGGCGCTCCAGGGCCAGGCCGAAACTGCGGCACTCAAGCCCGCGCTCGAAATCGGAGCCGATATTGAAAACATTGTCGGCACCGGCAATCTTCAAGGCATTGATGGCACGGAGTTGACTGTCTCTGTCTCTTCCGTCATTGAACTTGGCAACAAGCGGGATGCGAGAATGGCATCCATCGGCGCTCGGCGCGGGCAGTTGGATGCGGAGCGTCAAGTGGAGGCGCTGGATCTGCTTGGCGAGGTCACCCGCCGCTACATAGACAATCTGGCTGCCCAGAATCGACTCACATTGGCTCAGGACGCAGTGGCCCTCGCTCGTGAAACTTTGCAGATTGTGCAAGACCGGGCAGCAGCAGGAGCGACGCCCGAGGCGGAAGTGCTACGCGCGGAGGCCGCGTTGTCTCAAGCCGAACTTCTTGTATCGGCGGAGGAGAGCCAACTCACATACGCCCAGGTTGCCCTGGCTGCACTGTGGGGGGAAACCAATCCCACCTTCGAGTCCGTGACGGGAAATCTCTACCAGATCGACCAGACGGCGGGCTTCGAGAGCCTCTTTTCGCGCGTCGAGAACAATCCGTTCATCATGGTGTTCGCCAGCGAGCAGCGCATGCTCGAAGCAGAAGTGCGCCTGGCCAGAACGCAGTCGATGGCCGACCCACGCTGGTCGCTTGGCGCTCGAAGGCTACAGGAAGGCGGTGACGTGGGATTGGTCGCCGGTTTCAGCATGCCGCTGTTCAGTGCGACACGAAACAGCGGAGCCGTGCGATCCGCTATCGCGGCGCGCGATGAAGTGGAAGTGCGACGGGAAGCGACATTGCTCAGTCTGCGTACACAGTTGTTCAATGCTTTCCAGAACCGGCAGCAGGCGCTTGTCACCATCGATACATTGCAGACTCGCACCATTCCTTTGCTGACTGAGGCGCTCTCCGAGACACAAGCCGCCTATGAGAGTGGACGATACAGCTACCTGGAGTGGGTGACTGCCAGACAGGAGCTCCTCACCGCCCGTAGCGCGCTCATTGACGCAGCAAGCGCTGCCCTGCGTCACGGTGCCGACATCGAGCAGTTAACGGCTGAGCCCCTGCTCCCTCCTCTGAATGATCAGACCAATTAACAGGATCAAACCATGAAAACAAATTATCAACTAAAGCTGCTACTCGCACTGTTGTTGTCGCTGTCTCTCACTGGCACCACCGCACTGGCTGCGGATGCAGATGCAGACCACGAACACGCCGAAGAAGAACACGCCGAAGAAGAGCACTCGGACGAAGAGCATGCGGAAGAAGAGCACGCCGACAGCGTGGTCATTGAACCGGGCATGGCACAACAGGCCGGTGTCACGACAGCAATGGCCGGGCCGGCAGTTATACGTGAAGCCGTTACCGTGTATGGCACGACAACCATGAACCCGCAGGGGATCAGTGAGGTCAAGGCACGCTTCCCTGGGCTCGTGATTGCCATCAATCCTGAAGTCGGAGAGCTTGTGTCCGCAGGAGATACGATCGCGGAGATCGAGTCCAACGAGAGCTTGCAGCGCTATCGGGTTCAGTCGCCTATTAGCGGAAGAGTGGTGTCACGTAACGCGAACCCAGGAGAAACGACCGGGGATCAACCACTGCTTACGATCATCAACTACGATCAACTGTGGGCTGAGCTCACCATCTTTCCATCCAACGCACGGCGCATCCAGCCAGGGTTGGAAGTGATCATGGAAGCAGACGGTGAAGTGATGAGAGGGAGCATATCGCATATTTTGCCGGGCTCCAGCGAATCTCCTGCAGTTCTCGCACGTGTCACTTTGGACAACAGTGATGGTCGCTGGACTCCGGGCTTGTTGTTGCAGGCCGATATCACAATCGGTCAATCCGAGGTCGCGCTTGCTGTGGATAACCGTGCCATTCAGAGCTTCGAAGACAACCCCGTGGTCTTTGTGCAGGAGGGGACTACTTACGAAAGCCGAACGGTGGCGCTGGGGCGTAAAGACGCTGAGCAGACCGAGATACTAAGTGGCCTTGAGCCAGGGGAGCTGTACGTTGTAGAGAACAGCTATTTGATCAAAGCCGACCTGGAGAAGTCCAGCGCCGAACACGCCGAATAATCAGGAAGCCAACATGATCACATCAATCTTGCGCTTCTCCATCGAGAGGCGCTGGCTGGTTCTGTCACTGATATTTCTATTGCTTGGAGCCGGGGTATGGAGCTTCCAGCAACTTCCAATCGACGCAGTGCCAGATATCACCAACGTTCAAGTGCAGATCAACACCGATGCGCCGGGGTATTCACCGCTGGAAACCGAACAACGAATTACCTACCCGGTAGAGAATGCTCTCGCGGGCCTGCCCAACCTGGACTACACGCGCTCGATATCACGTTACGGTTTGTCGCAGGTCACGGTTGTCTTTCATGACGGCACTGACCCCTACTTTGCCCGCAACCTGATCAACGAGCGGCTTGGCACCATTCAGAGCAGCCTGCCTCCGGGACTTGAACCTGAAATGGGGCCAATCGCCACGGGTTTGGGTGAGATATTCATGTACACGGTCTCGGCATTGCCTGGCGCCGTTCAGGCAAACGGCGAACCATACGACCCCACCGCACTGCGCGAGATCCAGGATTGGATCATCAAACCTCAGCTCGCGCGCGTTCCGGGAGTTGTGGAGATCAACAGCATTGGGGGTTACAACAAGCAATACCACGTGACGCCCTGGCCAGCGAAGCTGCTGGCCTTTGATTTGACCATGGAAGATGTCGCTGCGGCTTTACGCGTCAACAACGACAACCGCGGTGCCGGATATGTCGAGCGCAACGGCCAGCAGTTGCTGATTCGTTCACCCGGCCAGTTGGCTACCGTGGAAGACATCGAACAGGTGATAGTGGCAAACCGCAGTGGTGCGCCAGTCCAGATTCGGGACGTTGCCGAAGTGGCCATCGGCGGCCAGTTGCGTACCGGAGCAGCAACGCTCAATGGTCAGGAAACAGTACTGGGCACGGCGATGATGCTGATGGGCGAGAATCCCCGTACCATTTCGCGCGCCGTCGCGGAGCGTCTGGAGACTATCCAGCAATCCCTGCCCGAGGGAGTCGTCGCTGAAGAGGTTTATAACAGGACTGTTCTGGTGGACAAGGCAATCGCCACCGTGGAAAAAAACCTGCTCGAAGGCGCACTGCTGGTCATCGTCGTGCTCTTCCTGTTGCTCGGCAATTTTCGCGCGGCACTCATTACCGCTGCCGTCATTCCACTTGCGATGCTGGCGACTCTTACTGGCATGGTGCGCACCGGAGTATCGGCCAATCTGATGAGCCTTGGCGCATTGGATTTCGGACTCATCGTCGATGGCGCCGTAATCATTGTGGAGAATTGCATCAGGCGCCTTTCCATGGCGCAACCGTCCTCGGGTAAAAGACTGCCGCTGGATGAACGGCTTGAGATTGTCTTCAACGCCACCAATGAAGTGATTCGCCCCAGCCTGTTTGGCGTCCTCATCATCACCATCGTCTACATTCCGTTGTTCACGCTCACTGGCGTGGAAGGGAAGATGTTCCAGCCGATGGCCGCAACGGTCGTGATGGCACTGCTGGCCGCACTCGTCCTGTCACTCACTGTGGTGCCCGCTGCGATTGCTGTCTTCATGAGTGGCAAAGTCAGCGAGAAGGAAAGTCCTGTTATCAAAGGCGCCAAGTGGCTCTACAGACCGCTGCTTGCAGCCGCGCTCCGCCTGCGCTGGTTGGTGGTCGCCGTTGCTGCGGGGCTGGTGGTAGTGTCAGCATGGCTCGCCACGACGCTAGGCTCGGAGTTTGTTCCGCAACTCAATGAGGGTGACTTCGCCGTGCAGGCGCTGCGCACAACCGGCACAGGACTTGAACAGTCGGTTGCCATGCAGGAGATGCTGGAAGCACGCATCATGGAGTTCCCGCAGGTCAATACAGCATTTGCCCGAATTGGCACACCTGAAGTGGCGACAGACCCGATGCCGCCCAACATCGCCGACACCTTTGTCATGCTGAAGCCGACAGAGGAGTGGCCTGACCCGACCCAGACCAAGGATGAATTCCTCATCGAGGTACAGGAAGCTCTCGAACAATTGCCGGGCAATAACTACGAGTTCACCCAGCCCATCGAGATGCGCTTCAACGAGCTGATTTCGGGTGTTCGCGCGGATCTTGGCATCAAGGTCTTTGGTGATGATCTGGATCAATTGCTGGCATCGGCCCAGAGCATTCTGGAAGTCGTGACAACGATAGAAGGTGCAGCGGACGCCCGCCTGGAGCAGGTGACAGGACTGCCGATGTTGTCGATTCATCCCAAACGCATGGCCATCGCGCGCTATGGTTTGAACATCGCCGACGTACAGGACTACGTCTCCATGGCCATGGGCGGCGAGTCGGCTGGTTTGATCTTCGAAGGAGACCGGCGCTTTGAACTGGTAGTACGGCTGCCGGAAACGCTGCGCAATGACATCGATAGCATGGGCGCGCTGCCGGTGCCCCTGCCGGATGGCAGTTATGTTCCCCTGGCAGAGATCGCCACGCTGGAGATTGCCCCGGCACCCAATCAGATCAGCCGCGAGAACGGCAAGCGCAGCATTGTGGTCACTGCGAACGTGCGGGACCGCGATCTGGGCTCTTTCGTGGCTGAAGCTGAGCAACGAGTCCTCGAAGAGGTCGCGCTGCCGGCAGGATACTGGTTGGAGTATGGCGGTACCTTTGAGCAACTGGAGTCTGCAAGCCAGAGACTGTCGATCGTCGTTCCTCTGACGCTCGTGTTGATTCTGGGCCTGCTGGTCATGGCCTTTGGATCGATGAAAGATGCCTTGATCATTTTCACCGGCGTGCCTCTGGCCTTGACGGGTGGCGTGCTGGCGTTGTGGTTGAGAGACATGCCCCTGTCGATTTCCGCAGGCGTCGGCTTCATCGCCCTGTCCGGTGTGGCAGTGCTCAACGGACTGGTGATGCTGGCGTTTATCCGCGACCTTGTGAAGGAAACCGGCGATCTTGTCGCATCGATTATCGATGGCGCACTCATACGCTTGCGTCCAGTTCTCATGACAGCGCTGGTGGCAAGTCTGGGTTTTGTGCCTATGGCGCTGAACACGGGCATCGGTGCAGAGGTACAGCGCCCACTCGCCACAGTGGTCATAGGAGGAATCATTTCTTCGACCTTGCTGACGCTGCTGGTATTGCCGGCGCTCTATCGGATAGTTCACGGCCGCGAAAAGCGTTTACTGAGAAAGCAGGCCGGGAGGAGCTGAGTGACCGAGAACGGGAGAGTTGCACAATGAGTGATGAAAAGCTGGAGATACGCACTGCAGACCAGCGAAACATCCTGTGGATAGTCCTTGCTCTCAATGTGGTGCTGGCAGTCGCGTTTCTGATGACCGGCCTGAGCGCGGATTCGAGCGCGTTGATCGCCAATGGGCTCGATAACGCGTCTGACAGTATCGTCTACATCATCACTCTACTGGCGCTGAACCGGCCCCCAGTATGGAAGCGCGCCGCCGCGCGCGTTTCCGGAGGGCTGCTGGTCCTGTTCGCCGTCGGCATCCTGTTTGATGTGGGCCGACGGTTCCTGGGCGATCCCGAACCTTTGGGTTACAACATGATGTTGATGGCGATAGTTGCCGCAGCAGTGAATGCACTGTGCGTTTGGCTGCTCAGGAAAATTCACGATGCCGAGGTCGATGTCCGTGCGGCCACGACCTTCAGTACCAATGATTTCATGGCGAACGCCGGAGTGCTGGTCGGCGGCGGACTTGTGCTCTGGACGGGGCAGGCGTGGCCCGATCTGGTGGTAGGGCTGGCCGTTGCGGCGATCGCGCTGAAAGGAGCGATCAGCATTCTGCAGGATGCCAACAGCGAGGCGGGCAGATCATGACTGGCGAACCGACCGTGGGAGCGAGCCCTGTTCGCGATTGAGTGCCTCACGACGTATCAATTTGGCACCTTCAATCGCGAGCAGGCTCGCTCCCACAGGGCGATTGGTTACACGCTGAAAATCGGGGCGAAACCGCCGCCCGGTGTGCGGAAGTTGGTAGTCTGGCCCTGATAGAGACGTGCCGCCGTCAGCAGAATGTTGCCATCGTAGGTGTAGAGACGGATGTCGGCCTTACGCGCCTCCTTGTTGCCGTCGATCTCTATCATGCGCTCACTCGGCGGGGCGAATTCCTGCGCGACGTAACCCCCCTTGACGATCTCCTCCCATGTACCACGTGTGAGTTTGTCACCACGATAGACGGCTTTACCTCCGTATCCAGCTGCAGGTTTGAAGAAGAGCTGCTTGCGGCGGGCCCACAATTGTTCGGCCTTTTCCGGAGTGACGACTTCGGTTCTCAGCACGTTGCCTAGCGCGAGAAGTGAACTCTCATCGACACCCCAGCTGGCAAGCAGATCACGATCCGACAGGACGATCAGGTTGCGTTTGTCTGCGAACAGGGCGTGCACGCCGGGATGTGGCGTCAGGACTACCGCATCATCGAGATAAGCCTGCCGCAACGCGGCATGAGCAGGATTGTCGAGCACAAAATCCACCAATCGGTTATAGACCATATCCACAGGTTTACCGCTGGCCAACAGACGAGTACCGTCGTACTCGAGCGCGGCCGCATCCACAATCACGGCCTCAACAGCGTGGCGTTCGAAAAAGTCCCGGGCGAGTTGGAACTCGGGGTAGAGATACTGCTCTTCGGGCTGCTCGTCCACGATTGCCACGCGAGTCGGCGAGCCCGCGCGGCCCTGCAGATGCCATTCATTGAGAAACATGTTCCAGAATGCCCAGTCGAACTTGTCATTGTCGTCGTTCAGGTCCATGCAGGTTTCCATCTCGATGCAGCATGCACGCTGAGCATTGGCCAGTGCCGCATTGAGAAATGCGCCGCCTGCATTGGTATTGATCTCGATAAGACGCGGCCCGTTGGCCGACAGGTGAAAGTCATATCCCATGAATACCCCCAGCGGACCGGACTCATGCTGGGCAATGGCGGGAGACTGTGCCGCAATGTACTCCCGATACATGGGCAACCGCGCGACCGATTCGATGGCTCTGACGGTACTGTGCATCTGCGCCAACAACTCTGCAGACAGAAACATCGGCGCATTGGAAAACAGATTGGGACGTGCGTCGATGAGTTCCTGAGTGATGGTGTTGCCGGAGTCTCTCAGAAGAGCGTCATGCAGTGCGGGCCGATCCAGGGTAATGCAGAAGCACTCCTTGTTCAGCGCCTCAGCGACGGATTGCGCGAAAGATGGAGGTGGTGTTGACGTCATGTTGGAAAACCATTGGTTCGGGAACAGTCCCTTACCGTCACTGTATGCGCCCGATCACACCGACTTTCAACTGTGGGAGCGAGCCCTGCTCGCAATGAATTGCAAGCGAACCGGTTTGACCAGGTATCAACCGAGCCCACAGCAACCTCTAATCCAACGTCACAACACGCAACCGCAATGCATTGACAATAACACTGACCGAGGACAGTGCCATCGCTGCAGCGGCGATGATCGGTGACAGCAAGAGCCCCGTCAGTGGATAAAGCACGCCCGCAGCAATCGGAACTCCAACAGCGTTGTACACAAAGGCGAAGAACAGGTTCTGGCGAATGTTCATCATCGTTGCCTGCGATAATTTTCGAGCGGCCACGATACCCTTCAGATCGCCTCGCAGAAGAGTGACGCCGGCGCTCTCTATTGCCACATCCGTGCCAGTGCCCATCGCAATTCCGACATCTGCGGTCGCCAGCGCAGGCGCGTCATTGACCCCGTCTCCCGCCATCGCGACCACACGACCTTCGCTCTTGTGACGCATCACAACCTTCGCCTTGTCCTCCGGCAGGACCTCCGCCTCGACTTCGTCGATGTTGAGCTTGCGGGCAACAGCCAGAGCTGACGTTCGGTTATCGCCGGTAAGCATGACGACGCGAATGCCCACTGATTGCAACGCACTGATGGCCTCTGCGGTTGTCGCCTTGATTGGATCGGCGATGGCGAGCAGTCCCGCAAACTTTCCATCAACAGCGGCGAAAATCACCGTCGCCCCATCCTCGCGCAGTTGCTCTGCTTCGGCCTCGTGAGCACTGATATCGACTCGTTTGAATTCCATGAGCAGACGATTGCCAAGCAGCACCTCGCGGCCTTCCACGTTACCGATGACTCCTTTGCCATTGGGCGAATCAAAATCTATGGCATCCGGCAACGCCAGTCCCAATGACTGCGCCTTTTCGACGATGGCATTGGCCAGCGGATGCTCGCTGCCCTTCTCTAGGCTCCCCGCCATTCGCAAAAGCTCCGCTTCTGTCAGCCCATTGGCGGGCCGCACACCAGTGACCTGCGGCCTGCCTTCAGTCAGTGTGCCTGTCTTGTCTATGACCAGCGTGTCCACTTTTTCCAGCCGTTCGAGTGCTTCCGCGCTGCGAATCAACACGCCACTTTGTGCCCCACGGCCAACTCCCACCATGATAGACATCGGCGTTGCCAGACCCAGAGCGCAGGGGCAGGCAATGATCAGCACACTGACTGCCGCAATCAACCCGTACGACATGGCGGGAACCGGCCCCAGAAGCGACCACCCCACAAAGGAGAGGACTGCAATCAAGACGACAACGGGAACGAACCTGCCAGCCACCTTGTCGGCCAGCCCCTGTATAGGTGCGCGACTACGCTGGGCACCCGCCACCATCTGAACGATCTGCGCCAACATGGTGTCTCTGCCGACCTTGTCGGCTCGCATCACGAATGAGCCCTGCTGATTGATCGTGCCACCTATCACATGATCGCCGACCTTCTTGGTGACAGCCATGGGCTCGCCGGTCACCATCGACTCATCTACGTGTGAGCCACCATCCAGCACTTCACCGTCCAGTGGTACCTTGTCACCAGGGCGCACCCTCAATCGATCACCAACGACAACGTGATCCAGAGAGACGTCCGACTCCCCTCCCAGCTCATCGAGCCTGCGGGCTGTTGCCGGTGACAGATCGAGCAAGGCTCTGATGGCGCCTGAAGTCTTTTCACGAGCTCGCAGTTCCAGTATCTGACCGAGCAGAACCAGCACGATGATGACGGCACCAGCCTCGAAATACACGGCGACGGAATCGTCCACCTGCCGAAAGGCCAGAGGAAATGCCCTTGGCACAAATGTGGCGGCGAGGCTGTACAGCAATGCCACCCCTGTGCCGAGAGAAATGAGCGTAAACATGTTCAGGTTGCGACTGCCTAATGACTGCCAGCCACGCACGAAGAATGGCCAACCCGCCCAAAGAATTACTGGCGTTGCAAATCCCATCTGCACCCAGTTCGACAACTGCGGGCGTATAAGGTGATCGAGACCGAACAGATGACCCCCCATTTCGAGTACCAGCACCGGGATAGAGAGCACTAGGCCAATCCAGAAGCGGCGAGTCATGTCGATGAGCTCGGCAGAAGGACCAGTGTCTTCGCCAGTGACCTGTTCCGGCTCCAGAGCCATCCCGCAAATGGGGCAACTGCCCGGTCCGGGCTGACGAATCTCCGGATGCATGGGGCAAGTGAAGATTGCAGAAGTAGATGGCGTCTGTTGCTGCCTATCGTCGTCTGAATGATGAGCGGGGGGCTGGTGGGTATGGTGACCTGAGTGTTCTGGCATGAAACTATTCCTCTTGAAGCTGAATCCGATTTTGATTTACCCGTCAAGGGTGTAACGTGACCCCATGACTAATCACCTGCTGACACTGCATCCAATGCTGGCGACATATTTCCTGGTAATCGCGCCAGCACATCTGCTTTGGGAGTTCCTCCATCTTCCCTTCTACACTCTTTGGGACACGGGGTCTGCCACTGAAATTCTATTCGCGGTCATCCACTGCACTGGTGGAGATCTGCTGATCGCTGCAAGTGCGCTGACGTTGGCAGTCATTGTCTTTGGACAGCATCAATGGCCTGAACAGCATTTTCTGCGCGTCGCCATTGCAGCTATCGCTTTCGGGCTCTTCTACACGGTATTCAGTGAGTGGCTGAATGTCGATATCCGTAGAACCTGGGCCTATAAAGAATCCATGCCACGATTGCCAGTGTTCGGCACAGGCCTCACCCCTGTCTTGCAGTGGCTCATGGTGCCGACGCTGGGGTTCTGGATTGTCCACAGGGCAAGGTCACAGTGAACCGGGTTTTTCCCCCGGTAGACGTGACCATCACATCGCCACCGTGCGCCTGGGCGATGGATTTGACAATTGCCAGCCCCAAACCTCCCCCTTCGCTGCTGCGCCGTCTGGCCGGATCAATGCGATAGAAACGTTCAAAAATCAGCGCCCGATGCTCGGCCGAAATTTCCGGGCCAGGATTCTCGACGTCGATCTGCACGCCGTTTGGATTTTTTGTACAGGTGACGGTCACAGCTTCACCGCTTGCGGTGTGCAAAAGGGCATTGCTCAGCAGATTGCTGAACGCACGCCTGAGCATCAGGCGGTCTCCCTGGACAGTGATATCTTCTCCCACCAACTCGAAACGGACATTGCGGTCCTCGGCCCAAGCCTCGAAATATTCGAACAATCCCGTCAACTCGCGACGCAGGTGTACATCGGCTGACTCGGGCTTGATGAGATTGTCATCGGCTTGGGCCAGAAACAACATGTCAGCGACCATTTTGCCCATGCGCTCCAACTCTTCGAGATTGGAGTAGAGGATTTCCTGATACTGCTCTGCACTGCGAGGCATCGACAACGCAACCTGTGTCTGCGTTGTCAAATTCGTGATCGGTGTGCGTAATTCGTGGGCGATGTCTGCGGAGAAGTGCGAAAGACGACGGAAGTTTTCTTCCAGCTTTTCCAGCATGACGTTGAAGGACAACACCAATTCGCCGAGCTCCACTGGGGCCTGTGCGGGGTCCAGTCGCACATCCATGCGCTCCGAGGTCACCGAGAGCATTCTGGCGCTAATACGGCGAATGGGGGCGTGCGCCCTCTGCACTGCAAACCACGCTACCAGAATGGTCACTATGCTCGCGGCTACGCTGATCAACCATAAATCACGATCCAGTTGATCGAGGTAATGCAGATGAAAGTCCATCGCCATGGCAACAACGACGGTGTAGCCATTCACGCTCAGGACAATGCCGCGATAGGTGCCCTGCTGTGTTGTCCAAATCTGCAAGGCCTCGACAGCAACGGTAGTAGCTTGCTCCACGCCAAGAGCCATGGACGCCAGCTCGGAACCAGCCGTGTCATGAAGCACCTGGTGTGCGTCATCGATAACGGTAAAGAGCACACCGTGATGCCCAACACCAGCGGCAGCAAGTTGCTCGTGCAAATACTGTGAATTGCTCACGACTTCAGCGCTTTCCAACGCCAACTGCAAGGCGCTGACTACTGCCTCGATTTCACCGAAATCCTGCTCCACAAAATGTTGATCAATCGAACGCTCCACGAGCCAGGCAAACGCCAGGAATGCTGTCGTAGTGGCAATGCCGACGAAGGCGGTAACACGCAGCGCCAATGAGACAGACCAGAGCTGGGAGGAATCAGTTTTCATCGCCAGTATCCAGTATGTAACCCATCCCTCTGACCGTACGAATCAACCGTGTCGAGAACGGGTCATCCACCTTGGCACGCAAACGCCGGATCGCGACATCAATCACGTTGGTATCGCTATCGAAATTCATATCCCAGACGAGAGACGCAATGAGAGAGCGTGGCAAGACTTCTCCCCGATGTCTCACCAACAATTGCAGAAGAGCGAATTCCTTGTTGGTGAGATGCAGACGGACACCGGCGCGCGTGGCACGACGGCGCGACAGGTCCAGCACCAGATCGTCCACCTCCAGACGGTCGGAGGTCAGAGTGCCGCCCGCGCGCCGCAGTAGCGAACGCACTCGTGCAAGCAATTCGGAGAAGGAAAAGGGTTTCACGAGATAGTCATCTGCCCCCAGCTCCAGGCCCTTGACTCGATCCTCCACACTGCCCTTGGCGGTGAGGAACAGCACGGGCGTCGCTTTGCCAGCCTCGCGCAGGGAGCGGACGATTTTCCAGCCATCAACATCGGGGAGCATGACATCCAGCAGAATGAGGTCATAGGTCTGAGTGGACGCGAGATGGTAACCATCGAGTCCGTTGCGCACGAGGTCCGCTACAAAGCCAGCTTCAGTCAGCCCCTGTCGAATGTAATCACCAGTCTTGATCTCGTCTTCCACTATCAGGAGTTTCATGGGGTGCGTGACTCTTTACTCAGGTGAATTGAGAACCGCCTGACAGGCTATCGAGGTTCCACGGCCACTATAGCCACCTGAGCCTGACTCCGCCATGACGGCGACATTACAGCAATGTAATGCAAGGGTCATGCTGTCGACAGCCGTAGCGATCTAAATTATCTGGCAAGCTCATCAAGTTGTGTTACCAGGCACTCGCTACTGCAAATCAACAAGAGGTAAAACCGATGGGAAGGAACGGAAACTTCAACGGCGCTGCGAGAACCCTGTCGCGCAGACGCTTCGTGCAGGGACTTGCCGCAGGCGGAGTACTGCTGAGCGCGGCGGCATTCTCCGGCCGCCCGCTGACTGCACAGAGCAGACCCGTTATTGACACCGGCACCGCGCCCGTGCTCAGTGGTACGGACTTCGAACTTGTCATCGAGAACTCACCCGTCAACTACACTGGCAAGGTCGCCACCGCCACCACAGTCAACGGCTCCATCCCTGCACCCACCTTGCGCTGGCGGGAGGGCGACACGGTGACAATCCGCGTCGTCAACTGTCTGCAGGAGTCTACCTCCATTCACTGGCACGGCATCATCCTGCCTTTTGACATGGATGGCGTGCCGGGCATCAGTTTCAACGGCATTCCCGCTGGCACCACCTTCACGTATCAGTTCAAGATTGTGCAGTCCGGCACCTACTGGTACCACTCCCATTCCGGTGGCCAGGAGCAACACGGGATGTATGGCGCCATCATCATCGAGCCAGCGAGCGGAGAGCGGATTCAAGCTGACCGCGATCATGTGGTACTGCTTTCCGACTGGACCGACGCAGACCCGATGGCGCAGTTTGCCAAACTCAAGGTGCAGAGCGATTACTACAATTTCAACCAACCGACAGTGCCAGACTTCCTGCGCGATGTCACCCGCGATGGCCTTGGCGCTGCGCTGGACGAGCGCCGCATGTGGCAGCAGATGCGCATGAATCCGACTGATCTTGCCGATCTGTCGGCCACCGCGCTCACCTACCTTTGCAACGGCACGACTCCAGCAGGCAACTGGACCGGCCTCTTTCAGCGTGGCGAGCGCGTGCGCCTGCGCCTCATCAACGGCTGCGGCAACACATTCTACGACGTGCGCATCCCGGGGCAGACACTCACGGTGGTGCAGGCCGATGGCCAGGACATCGAGCCGGTTGAAGTCGACGAGTTCCGCTTCGGCCCGGGCCAGACTTACGACGTGCTGGTCACTCCGACCGAAGACGCCTGCACTGTGTTCGCGCAGACCATGGACCGTACCGGCTACGCCTGTGGGACGCTGGCCGTGGCGGCGGGCATGAGCGCGCCGGTACCCGCGCTGGATGAACCCCTGCCACTCACGATGGCGGACATGATGGGTTCCATGGTGATGCCGGCCACACCCGTGCGGCACGCCTCATCGGAATATGGACCCAGCACTGACGCGCGCGTGGACACCCCCTCCGTCGCCTTGAACGATCCCGGCATCGGCCTGCGCGACAATGGTCGGCGTGTGCTGACGCTCGCGGATCTGCACACCTTCGGGGGCCCACTGGATTCACGGCCAGCAGAACGCGAGATCGAGTTGCACCTGACTGGCAACATGGAGCGTTACAACTGGTCCTTCGATGGCGTCGAATTCGGGCAATCGACACCGGTGCATTTCCGTCACGGCGAGCGCCTGCGTGTGATCCTGCATAACGACACCATGATGACTCACCCGATGCACCTGCACGGCATGTGGAGCGAGCTGGAAAATCCGGACGGCAGCTTTCAGGCTCGCTTGCACACAATCATGGTACAACCGGCACAACGCATCAGTTTTCTCGTCACGGCCGACGCGCCGGGGCGCTGGGCGTGGCATTGTCATCTCATGCTTCATATGGACGGTGGTATGTTCCGCGAGGTAATCGTCGCATGAGAAATTCCAAGCACAGTGTCTGCCTGTTCACAGCCGCCTCTCTTTTTTGTGCAGGCTTGTTGATTCCGGAGCCGCTGCTGGCGCAGCCTGCTGTGGATCATTCGCAGCATGCGACACCCGCTCCTGCGCCTGTAACAACCCCTGCGGTAGATCACTCACAGCACATGATGACACCATCCAGTGACGCGGCAAGCGCTCGGGACCCTCACGCCTATTCCGGTGGTTATCAGCGTGGCAGCGGGTTGTACGCGCTGGCGCAGGGAAATGGTCAGTTGCATATGGCCGACTCTCATCGCTTCGGGGCAGTCATCATCGATCAGCTTGAGAGGACCAGCGGCGACGACGAAGCGACCATCTACGACCTGCAAGCCTGGATCAGTCAAGGCTATCAGCGCGTCACGTTGAAAGCAGAAGGAGATATTGAAGAGCGCACACTGGAAGAATCGCGCACGGAACTGCTGTGGACCAGAGCGTTCTCACCTTTCTGGGACACACAGCTGGGCGTGCGTCATGACACAGGGGCGCAACCCGATCAGAGTTGGCTGGCTCTGGGCATACAGGGCCTGGCGCCTTACTGGCTCGAAATCGATGCGACAGCTTACCTCGGCAGTAGCGGTCAGACTTCATTGCGGTTGGATGCGGAGTATGAGCTGTTGCTGACACAACATCTGATTCTGCAACCTTCAGCAGAACTCAATCTGTACGGAAAACGCGACGCTGAACGCGGTGTGGGCAGCGGCCTGTCCGACGTCACGGTGGGAATGCGTCTGCGTTACGAGTTCTCTCGTCAATTCGCTCCGTATGTCGGTGTCGAATGGGCAGGAAAATACGGAGATTCAAAAGAATTCATGCGTGCTGCCGGAGAAAAAAACAGTGGCACGAGATGGGTAGCAGGCGTGCGTTTCTGGCTTTCAAATTGAAAATGTTCTTAACAACCACTCACAGGAGAATACGGTCATGACAATTCGAACAACATTTTTGCGACGAGGGTTTCGCTCACTCGTGCTGGCCGCACTGACAATCATGTCCGTCGGTGCGTGGGCGCACACCGAGCTGACAGCTTCTGAACCTGCCGCTGATGTGCAGTTGCAAGCCTCTCCACAGGAACTCAAGTTGACGTTCAGCAGCCAGGTGCAATTGATGAGCGTGAATCTTGTCAAAGGCGACAGTGAGAAAGTCGAATTGAATTTCACACGCAGCAGTGAATCCATGCAGAGCCACAGCATATCCCTACCTGCACTCGAGGTTGGACTTTACACTGTCTCATGGGGGGTGCTGGGCAGCGACGGCCACCAGGTACAAGGCAAGTACAGTTTCTCTATTGGCTCAGAGCAGGGTGACCATCAGGACCACGTTCATTAATGTGGCCACCGAGCATTTGGGAGTTTCTGACACTCACCTGCAAGCTGCTGATATACGCGAGCACTGCAGGTGCGGTAGGAGGAACATTCTCAGTCAGACTGTTGGCGCACCACAGCGCCATTCAGATTTCCATGCGTCGGTATATTCGATGGAGTTGTGTTGCGGGTGTGGCTGCCAGCAGCGCTTTTTTCTTCTTTCAGGTCGGCGCCATTGCTGATCTCGGTCTGCGGGGCATGTTCGATGCCGATCTCATCGGCATACTGATTCAGACCTCGAACGGCTCTTCCGCTTTCACACGCACTGCCGGATTCGCCATGATGGGTCTTGCAGCTGTCGAATCGATTTCCACATCAAGATTCCGTCGGATCGCCCCCAGTATCTGTTTGACTATAGGCGGGGTAGTGATCCTGCTCTACTCATTCACCACAAGTGGCCACTTGGCAAACGCTGACGTTCTTGTCCAGTTCACTCTGGTTTTACACGTCCTGACGGTCTCACTATGGGTAGGGTCCTTGTACCCACTGTTGCGTTTCAGTCGGACGGACGAACTGTCCTCAATTCAACAGATCATGCATACCTTCGGCAAAGTGGCGAACTGGATTGTGCTGATACTGCTGTCGTGTGGACTACTTCTTGCCTGGTTGTTGCTGGAAGGAGTTAGTGATCTCGTTACGACGGACTATGGTAGAGGACTAGGTGTTAAAGTCATCCTCGTTGTTGCATTGCTGCTGATGGCTGCCAGAAATAAATTGAGATTGACTCCCGCTATGTTGCAACCAGGAGTTGGTGCCAGGTTGTCGCTGGCTATTCGCATTGAAATTCTGGTTGCCTTGTTGATTTTGCTGACTACGGCAATTATCACAGTGATCATTGGCACCGAAGCCATCTAGTAATTTTTCACTGCTTGATCGGTCATCTTGCGGCAAGACTCGCAACGGAGTTTGCGATCCAGCATAACTTGTGCCTTCAACATCGAACAGACAGCCTCGTAGGTTGAATGAATATCGATAAAAATTTGTGACCTTATCCCACACAGGAGGCGCTACATTGAAAAGACCGACCTTCGCCTCGGCTTACTGCACCTGCTTACGCAGCTGTCAGCGTGCGGAGGGTTTGCGCAATTGCAGACATAAGCCGGGACCGGCACTAATCCGGTATTGCGATTAACGGGGTGACACAGGCGAAGGCGTACTTTTTATACTTGGATCTTGCCCCCCCTGCGGGTATCCCCGATAACCACTGTCGCTAAAGTCAAATCCTGTCGTGACTTCCCCGCGCCGATGCCACAAGCTCCGTTCCCTCTTGCAGTGACGCAATCAGCGGACACGAAACGCTGCCTTTTCGCGCCCGACAGGCGCACACGAGTTCAAACAGCACGGCCTCCAAGCGTGCCAGGTCGATCATTTTCTCCCGCACATCCTTGAGCTTGTGCTCGGCCAGGCCACTGGCTTCCTCGCAATGGGTACCATCCTCCAACTGCAGCAGCTCGGTGATTTCGCTCAAACTGAAGCCCAAGCGCTGGGCCGATTTCACAAAGCGCACACGGGTTACATCGGCCTCGCCATAGCGACGAATGCCCCCATAGGGCTTGACTGGTTCCGGCAGCAGGCCCTTGCGCTGATAAAACCGGATGGTCTCCACATTGACCCCGGCCGCCTTGGCAAATGCGCCTATGGTCAGATTCTCAAAATCAGCTTGCATATCACTTGACTCCGTACATGACTACGGCAGTAAGGTTACGCCGGGTTCTACCCAGGTTTCACGGACGGTTATAAAACGGCTGAAAACGCCAAATCACGCTTTGCCAATCGTCTTCTCATACGTGGGTTGTGACAACGCGCGAACTAGTTAAACACATCGACTTTGCATTCGGCGTTTTTTTCGGTTTTAGCTGAGCATTTCCGCAGCAGTCTTCAATATAAACACAAAATAAACCTAGTCGTTCGACTACTTTAGTATTTATACACATGAGATGGTACCAAACTGTGAAAAAGGGGGTACCCGGGTGGGTGAGGTAATTGTGGCTACAAATTGGAAAAGTAAGGGGTGGGGGGTGCTTGACACCCGGGTTTATAATGAAGGCCCAACAACGACCCCGCAGAGGCCCTCAATATGCAGATCAAACGGTACCTAGATGACAAAGCCGTAGCGAAGGGAGACAAGCTCTTTAATAGCCAGGGCGAGGCTTTTGAGTTTGTGGACTTTGAAGGTAGTCAATTAACGGCAATCTCATCTGCCAACGTCACAGTTCGTAAAGCGCCCGCTGACCTTGGCTGCTATGTCCTACATAAGAACAGAACTGAGGTTGGGCTTGCTAAGGAGCGCCTACGCAGCTATTGGGAAAGCTAGTGTCGGGGGATGACCCAGAAGAGGAAATAGTTCGAGTGGAATAGCAGTATATTTACGGCGGAGGGTACCAGAACCACAGGGGTTAGCACCTGGGGTGGGGTGAATTAAGTCGAGTT
>Ga0255097_1000027_pt1 | contig 129545 bp, 112 predicted proteins | sample Colum_Atlam_RepB_2_FD_188436 | JGI IMG/M metagenome (GOLD analysis project Ga0255097, IMG submission 188436) | Freshwater microbial communities from Columbia River, Oregon, United States - Colum_Atlam_RepB_8d | ecosystem: Environmental > Aquatic > Freshwater > River | place: USA: Oregon...
GCCTCAGTCGGAGCAGCAAGCCCCTCCCACGCCCCCAGTGGGAGCGGCAACGCCGCGACGCTAGCCCGAAGCCCGCGACAGCCTCAGTCGGGGTAGCCCCCGATCAGTGCTGTGCGAGGCCGAGCCTCGTTCCCACAGGAGCGGCCGGTCGGCCGCACCTCAACTGGTTGATTACGCCAAGCTCGATCGCGACGCGGTCCGCAGGCCTACAGCTCCTTCATCCTTTTGTAGTCGGCGTAGTACTTCAACACCCGCTGCACGTAGGTGCGGGTCTCTTCATACGGCGGGATCTTTCGCCCGTGCCGGATGACGGCGTTTTCCCCGGCGTTGTAAGCCGCCACCGCCAGCGTCACGTCATTGTTAAACATCCCCAGCAGGTCTTTCAGATAGCTCGTCCCGCCTTTGATATTGGCGTGCGGGTCCTTGCGGTTGTGCACGCCGTAGCGCTCGGCGGTGGCCGGCATGAGTTGCATCAGCCCGACCGCGCCGGCGCGGGAGACGGCTTCGGGGTTGTAGGCGGACTCGGCCGTGATGACCGCATGCACCAGCGCGGTCGGCAATTCCTGATCGCGGGCGGCGCTGGCGATGGCCTCGCGGAAGCGCTTGCGGTTGACCGCGAGCTGCTTGTAGGTGAAGCGTCCGCCCGTGGACTCGCTCCAGCCCTTCCAGGTCCTGACCAGCCGCTTGAAGCCGGAATGACTCGGCCGATCGGTCAGCGTGATGCGGCCGTATTTATCGACGTACTTGTAGATGTCAGCCTGCGCGGTCGGCGCGAGCAGCACGCAGGTAGCCAGCAGACCAGCAGCAAAGGTTTTGAAGATAGGCGATGACATTGCGGGCGTTTAGGTGCTCTAGAAATGTCAGCGTTCAGTTTAAGGCCTGAAAGTAGGCGAAATATTGACACGCGACCAGCGCCGCGGCCGCCAGCAGAGCGGCGCCGAGGTCATCCAGCATGATGCCCAGTCCGCCGTGGATGCGGCGGTCGGCCCAGCGGATCGGCCAGGGCTTCCAGATATCAAACAGCCGGAACAGGGCGAATCCCACCAGCATCCAGCGCCAGTCGCCCCCTGCGCTCAGCAGGGCCACCGGCATGGCCGCCACCTCGTCCCACACGATCGCCGGATGGTCGTGTACCCCCAGCGCCCGCGCCGTGCGCCCACAAAGCGGGATGCCCAGCGCGAACATCAAGGCCGTCAGCACCAGATATAACGGCAGCGGCAGCGCAGCCATGAGCGCGTAGACGCCCACGCCCACCATCGAGCCAAAGGTGCCGGGCGCGCGCGGCGCCAGCCCGCTGCCGCCACCGAGGGCAAGAAAATGCCCGGGATCTTTCAGCCAGGCAGAGGTAGGCAGGTTGGACATCAGCGCTCCCTTCACGACAACCCGGGCGTGGCGCGGGCGGCCAAGGGTATACCAATGCCCCCCCGCATGAGTCACCATTCGAGCGCATTTGAAGGAGGCCGCGTGATTACCCTCGGCGCTATCGCCATCCAGTTTGAGCTAGTCCTGCACGGCGATGCCGACCTGCCCATCGCGGGCCTGTGCGGTGTGACCGACGACCTCCCGGGTCGCCTTTCTTTCGTCACCAGCGGCAAACACGCGCGCCTCGCGGCAGCCTCGCGGATCCCCGCCTTCGTGGTGAAACCGGGTGCGCTGATCCCCGGCAAAGCCTGTGTGGAGCACGCCGCGCCGGAATACGCGATGGCGCGCATCGCCACCCTCTTTGAACGCTCGCGCTATACCCAGACCGAACGCATTCATCCGTCTGCCGTCATTCACCCCAACGCGCGGCTTGGCGCCAAGGTCCAGATCGGCCCCTATGTCGCGATCGGCGACGGGGCCGTGATTGGCGCGGGCTGCGTGCTGCACGCCGGTGTGGTGGTGATGGACCGCGCCGTGCTGGGCGAGGGCTGCGAGCTCTATCCCCACGCCGTGGTGCGCGAAGACTGCGTGCTCGGCCAGCGCGTCATCCTGCAGCCCGGCGCCTCGATCGGCGGCGACGGCTTTGGCTTCGTCACCTACAACGGCGAGCACGTGAAAATCCCGCAGCTCGGCAACGTGGTGCTGGAAGACGACGTGGAAGTGGGCGCGAATACCACCATCGATCGCGGTCGTTTTACCGAAACGCGCGTCGGTCGCGGCACCAAGATCGACAACCTGGTCATGCTGGGCCACAACGTGAAAACCGGCGAGGGCTGCCTGCTGGTCTCGCAGGTCGGGATTTCCGGCAGCACGAAGCTGGGCGACCGCGTCACGCTGGCGGGTCAGGTCGGCGTTGCCGGGCATTTGCAGATCGGCGACGACATCACCGTGCTGGGCCAGTCCGGCATCACCAAGTCGCTGCGTCATCCGGGTCTTTATGCCGGCATGCCGGCGCGGCCGGCGGAGAGCTGGCGGCGCGCGACGGCCTGGCTGTACGCCGAAAGCAGCAAGGCCGCCGGGCCGCAGACCGAGGACGAAGACCCGGGCTAAGCCGCCGCCGGCGCGCCCCGCGCCCGCCCGACTTCCAGAATCATCACCCCGCCGACGCAGCACAGCGCGCCGGCCAACTGTACCGGCCCCATCACTTCCCCCAGCAGCCACCAGGCCAGCAGCAGCGTGGTGGGCGGCCCCACGGCGGTGATGATCGCGGCCCGCGCCGCACCGATCTTCGCGATGCTGGCCGAGATCATGAACAGCGGCAGCACGTTGGTGAACGCGGTCATGCCGAGAATCGCGAGCAGCAGCGAAGGCGAGAGCGACCACACGGCCGACAGCGGGGCCACCGCCGCGAAATGCAGCGAAAGCCCCAGCGCCGCACTGGTCGACGCCACCACCATGAAGCCGACGCTGCCGATGCGGCTGCCCACATGCTCGTTGGCCAGCAGATACCCGGCGAAGAGCGCCGCCGACAAGAGCACCAGCGCCGCGCCGTGGGCGTTGGCGCGCCAAAGATCGGCGTCAAAGCCGCCCACCGCCAGCACGACGCCCAGCCAGGTCAGGAGCACCGCCACCGTTTCGCGCCATGCCGGCCAGCGCCGCCCAAGCGCCGCGCGCACCAGCACCACGATCGCCGGATAGGTAAAGAGCAGCACGCGTTCGAGGCTGGCGTCGATCAGTTCAAGCGCGCGGAAATCGCACCAGGTGCCCACGTAATAGCCCGATAGACCACCCAGCGCCGCATAGACCAGCGTGCGACGCGGCGCGGAGAACACCCGGTGCAGTTCACCGCGTAGCGCCGCCCAGCCCCAGATGAGCGGCAGCGACATCAGGGCGCGCAGCACCAGCAAGGCTTCCAGCGTGATGCCGGCCTTGTAGAGCAGCTTGGCGATAATCCCTTTGGCGGCCATCAACAGCGCGCCGGCGATCACCAGCGCCACGTAGAGCGGCGCGGCGTGGTCCTGTCGCAACGCAGATCAGGCGCTGGCTGCGAGCGGCGGAAACGGCGAGGCGCGGCTGACCATGGCCGGCATCCGCGACCCCAAGGGGCCTTCCAGCCAGCGCGCGGTTTCGATGATGGCAGGCAAGGACACCGTGCCGTGCAGCCCCATGCCCTGCAGCAGGTAAAGCACGTCCTCCGTGCCGACATTGCCGGTCGCGCCCGGCGCGAAAGGACAGCCGCCAACGCCGCCACAGCTCGCATCAAACACCCGTACCCCGGCCAGCGCTGCCGCGTAGACGTTGGCAATGCCGGTATTGCGCGTGTTGTGAAAGTGGAGCCGCAGCGGAATGCCGTTCAGGCGCGGCATCACTCGCGCGAGCAGCGCGCTGACCTGCGAGGGCACCGCAACGCCGATGGTGTCGGCCAGCGCAATTTCGCTCACGCCCAGATCGACATAGCGCTGCACCATCTCCACCACCCGGTCGGGATTGACCACGCCCTCGAAGGGACAGCCAAAGCTGGCCGCGATGGTCACGCCAAAGAAGCGCTTGGCGGCTTGGGCCTCGCGCGCCATCAGGCTGATCGACTCAAACATCGCCGCCGAGGTCGTGCCCTGATTGCGCTGACAGAAAGTGTCGCTGGCAACGTCGACGGAATTGATTTGCTGCAAGGGGCTCGCCATCGCCCGCTCGAAGCCTTTCTGGTTCAGCACCAGCCCGATGTAATTCACCCCGGGCCGCTGCGGCAGGCCGGCCATCACCTCGTCGGCATCGGCCATCTGCGGCACACGCTTGGGATTGACGAAGCTCACCACCTCGAGGCGGGTGTGGCCGGCATCGACCAGCCGTTCGATGAAGGCCAGCTTGGTCGCAGTATCCACCAGCGTCGGCTGGCTCTGCAGGCCGTCGCGCGGTCCGACTTCGACAAGTTCAAAGGTGTCCTGCATGGCCATGGCCTCACTCCGCTGCGCGCTGAATCGGGGCGCCATCTTAACCCGATAGCCGTTCATCAGCCTGTCACGCAGGCCGCCCAAACTCTGGCGCGTTCACCTGCTTTCCTCGCCCTGCCCGCCTCCCCCACATATGGGCGGCAGGGCGACGTCTTTTTAGCCCTGCGAAATTCCTCGTGCCCGCGCGGGCAAGCACACCAGCCGCGCCGCGGGGTAATCCCCCTCGGCGCATTCGCCAGACCCAAATCCACGACTCGCTGAGTCGGGGCGATGCCCCTCCCACAAATCCAGTGGGAGTGGCGATGCCGCGACAGCCCACTTGACGACGGGAAGCCCCGCGCGTGAACTCGGTTCGCCCCTCACCCATGTTTCAGGCGCCGCCGTTCCGCCCTGCCGTCGCCGGCCGCCTTCCAGTATGCTCGGCGTCGGTTCCGCGAGCGGTTGAATGTTTATGTCCTCACACGATTTTGATTTCTTCGTCATCGGCGGCGGCTCCGGCGGCGTACGCGCGGCGCGCATGGCGGCGGGCTTTGGCGCTCGCGTGGCGGTGGCCGAAGAACGCTATTTCGGCGGCACCTGCGTGAACGTCGGCTGCATTCCCAAAAAACTCTTCGTCTACGCCTCGCGCTTCAGCGAAGACCGCGAGGTGGCCGCCGGCTACGGCTGGACCAGCGGCGAGGCGAGCTTCGACTGGCCAACCCTGGTCCGGAACAAGGACACCGAAATCCAGCGCCTGAACGGCATTTACGAGCGGCTGCTGAAAAACGCCGGCTGCGAAGTCTTCGCCGCCCGCGCGACGCTGATCGACCCGCACACCGTGGAAGTCGCGGGCCGACGCATCACTGCCACGCACATTCTGGTCGCGACCGGCGGCTGGCCGCTGGTGCCGCAGATTCCGGGCCACGAGCACATCCTCACCTCCAACGAAATGTTCCACCTCGATCAGCTGCCGCACCGCATGGTGGTGGTGGGCGGTGGTTACATCGCGGTCGAGTTCGCCGGCATCCTGCAGGGCCTTGGTTGCGCGGTAACGCAGCTGTATCGGGGCGATCTTTTCCTGCGCGGCTTCGATACCGAAACCCGCAGCTTTCTGGCCGATCAGATGCGCCACAAGGGCATCGATCTGCGCTTTAACAGCGACGTCACGCGCATTGACCGGACCGCCAGCGGACTCAGCCTGCAGCTGAACGACGGCAGCACGCTGGAAGCCGACGGTGTGCTCTACGCCACCGGCCGCACGCCGATGACGGCGAACCTGGGTCTTGAAGCCTGCGGCGTGGCGCTGGACGCCGCCGGGGCGATCAAGGTCGATGCGCACTACCGCACCAACGTGCCGTCGATTTACGCGGTGGGCGATGTGACCAACCGGGTCAATCTCACGCCGGTGGCGCTGGCCGAAGGCATGGCGCTGGCGCGGCGGCTGTTTGCCGCGCGCGACACCCAGGTCGACTACGACTACATCCCCACCGCCATTTTCAGCCAGCCGCCGATCGGCACCGTGGGCTACAGCGAGGAAGACGCCCGCGCGCGTTTCGGTGAGATCGAGGTCTACACCTCAAGCTTCACGCCGCTGCGCTACACCATTTCGCCGGTGAAGGAAAAAGCCTTCATGAAGCTCATCGTCGAGCAGGCTACGCGCCGGGTAGTCGGCCTGCACATGTGCGGGGAAGACGCGGGAGAAATCGCCCAGGGCTTCGCCGTTGCCATGCGCGCCGGCGCCACCAAGGAGATTTTCGACACCACCATCGGTATTCATCCGTCGGCGGCCGAAGAGTTCGTGACCATGCGCGAACCGACGCGTCGCTAAGGCTTAACCACAATAAAACAGGCGCCCGCAGCGCCACGCAGCAAGGGGAGATTTATGGACTGGTACCGCAAACGCACGCTGGGCGGCATTCTCGAAGAAGCCGCCGCGCGCTGGGGCGCCCGTGAAGCGTTTTCTTTCAACGGCCAGCGCTGGACCTATGCGCAGCTGAATCACGAAACGAACCGGGTGGCGAAAGGCCTCATCGCACTCGGCGTGCAGCCGCGCGAGCACGTGGCGCTGTGGATGACTAACCGCCCCGAGTGGCTGTTTCTGATGTTCGCCATTGCGCGGGTCGGCGGCTGCATCGTGCCGCTCAATACCCGCTATCGCACCGACGACGTCGCCTATACCGTCACCCAGTCGAAAAGCGGCACGCTCATCAGCCTCGACCGCTCCGGCCCGGTGGACTATCAGGGCATGCTGATGGAGTCGATGCCCAGCATCGAGCGCACCGCCGACGGCCTCAAGGTCGCCAACTATCCCGATCTGAAGCGCCTCGTGGTGCTCGGCGAACTGCGCCTGCCCAACGCCACCGGCTGGGACGCGCTGCTCGCGGCGGGTGAAGCCGTCAGCGACGAGACGCTCGCCGCCCGCGCGGCAGCGGTCGATCCCGACAGCCTCATGATGCTCGCCTACACCTCGGGCACCACCGGCAATCCCAAAGGCGTGATGCACAGCCACGTGCCCATTCGCTGCACCCACGAGCGCGCGCAGGTCATGGGCTACACCAGTCAGGAAGTTCACATGAACTACCTGCCGCTGTTTCACATCTACGCCTTCAGCGAAATTGTGATGATGAGCGTGCTGTGCGGCTCGCGGCACGTGATGATGGACGTCTTCGACGCCGAGAAAGCGCTGGATTTGGCAGAAGCCGAAGGCGCGACCGTGCTGCACGGCTTTGAAGCGCACTGGCTGGATTTGCTGACCGCGCAGGAACGCAAGCCGCGGACGCTCAAGGTGCGCATCGGCACCCTGCCCTCCGGCGTGGAAAGCACCATCCCCATCGCCGAGCGCGTGCAGGACACCTTCTGCCCCACCATCTCCGGCTTCGGCATGAGCGAGACCTGGGCCTATGTGTCGGTCAACAATCCGCTGCACACCCGCGAACAGCGCGTGCACGGTTCGGGCTATCCGATGAACGACTACGAGTTCCGCGTGGTCAACGTGGAGACCGGCAAGGAGCAGCCGGTGGACGAGCCGGGCGAACTGTGGGCGCGCGGGTACGCGGTGATGAAAGGCTACTGGGATAAACCCGAGGCCACCCGCGAGACCATCGACGCCGACGGCTGGCTGCACACCGGCGACATGGCCAAGCTGCGTGCGGACGGCCATCTGGTGTTCCTGGGCCGCTACAAGGACATGCTGAAAGTGGGCGGCGAAAACGTCTCGCCGGCGGAAGTCGAAGCCTACCTGCGCAAGATGCCGGAAGTGATGGACGCCGCAGTCGTCGCCTACCCCGACCCGCGACTGGCCGAAGTGCCGGTAGCGTTCGTGATTCTGAAGCCGGGCCAGCAGGCGTCGGCCGATGAGTTACTCGGGCGGATGAAAGGCAAGATCGCGAGCTACAAAATCCCGCGGCATGTGATTTTCACCGAGGCCTATCCCATGACCTCGTCCGGCAAGATCAGGAAGATCGAGCTGCGGGCGCAGGCCAAGACCATCCTCGGCGGCTGAGGCTCACCGCGAAGGAATTTGGGGTCAGAGTAAAAACTGCCCGAAACGGTTAAAGCCGGCGCGAGCGCGAGCAGTTTTTACTCTGACCCCAAATTCATCCTCTGACCCCAAATTCTCCTGCCGCGTTAGTAAGGCGTTTCCCCGGCCTTTTTCCCCAGCGCGTAAGCCCTCTCCATATTGCCCATGAAGAGCCCGTAGAAATCCTGCAGCAGGCCGTCCATCTGCGCCGCCGGCAGCGCACCTTCGGTGTAGTGGCCTTCCCAGCGAATCTGGGTTTTGCCCTCGCCGGCGTCGCTGAAATGCACCACCGCCACGTAGTCCAGCATCGGCAGCGGGTAGTTCTCGACGATCGAATACACGATCACGCGCTGCGGCACGGCCACGTCCAGCCGCTCCACGATCTGCCCTTCCACACCCAGTTCCGGCTTGAAGCGGGCGAAGCGCCGGGCGCCGATATGGCTGCCTTCGCAGCTGAATTCCGTGAGATTGCCCGGCGGATGCAGCTTGTCCAGCGCGCCGAAATCGGCAAGCCAGGCCCAGCAGTAGTCGAGCGGCGCGTTGAGGGTACGTTCGAGTGTGGCGACAGGCATGTGAGGACCTCGGCTAGATGCTTGAAAGGAATGTGATGCGCTGCCCGGCGGGGCGTCGCCCGCGGAGGCTAGCACGCGACCGGGGGGCGGCCAGCCCCCATTTGCGGGAAGTCCCGCGCGACCGGATGTAGGCGCTATGGGCAGCCTCCGGCACGGGTGCTACATTCCAGCCCAAAGCACCAATCACAAGCCCGCGCCGCGCGGGTCATTTCAGGGGAGAGCCTCATGGCTGAATTCGATCTGGTCATTCGTAACGGCATGCTCATCGACGGCACGCGCGTCGCCCGTTACCGCGCCGATATCGGCATCAAGAACGGCCTTATCGCCGACATCGGCCGCCTGCCCGCGCACGCGGGCAAGCGCGAAATCGACGCCGGCGGCTGCATCGTGGCGCCGGGCTTTGTAGATCTCCACACCCACTACGACGCGCAGCTCTTCTGGGACCCCTACTGCACGCTGTCCGGCTGGCATGGCATTACCTCGGCCGCCATCGGCAACTGCGGCTTCGGCTTCGCGCCGGTCCGCCCGGCCGAGCGCGAGCGGGCCATGCTCTCCATGACCCGCGTCGAGGCCGTGCCCTATGTCTCGATGAAAGAAGGCATGCCCTGGGACTGGACGACCTTCCCTGAGTTTCTCGACAGCGTTGACCGCGCCCCCAAGGCCATCAACATCCTGCCCTATGTGCCGGTTGGACCGCTGTTGGTGTGGGTGATGGGGCTGGAAGACGCCAAGGCCGGCCGCATGCCGACCGAGAAAGAACACGCCGAAATCTGCCGTCTGTTTGAAGAATCCCTCGATGCCGGCGGCTGCGGCTGGTCGGCGCAGCGCCTGATGCCCAACGGCCCGGCGGCGGTGCAGCTGGACTACGACGGCACGCCGATGGTGACCGACGTCATGCACGACGAAACCTGCGAGCGCCTCGCCGCCGTGCTCGGCAAGCGCAACGAAGGCTTCATGCAGATGACCATCGCGTCGGGCTCGGTAGAACGCGATCAGGCGCACATCGAACGCCTGACCGACATCAGCGGTCGGCCCATGGTGTGGAACGTGCTGCAGGTCTACGACCACAAGCCCGAAGTCCACCGCGGCAGCTTGAAGTGGCTCAACAGCTGCCACCAGCGCGGCCTGCGGGTCTACGGTCAGGGCCTGACCACCGACGCCGGCTATGGCTTCACGCTGGAAGACTGGAACCTGTGGGACGAGCGCCCGGCGTGGCGCGAAGCCTGCCTCGGCACGGTCGAAGAAAAGCTCGCCAAGTTTGCCGATCCGGCCCGCCGCGCGGTGCTAAAAACCCAGATGCCGATCCTCGTCACCTCCGGCATTCCGCAGCTGGTGGTCACCGGCCCGGCCTCGCCCGAGACCGAGCAGTATCGCGACATGATGATCGGCGCGATCGCCGAGAAGCTGGGCAAACATCCGGTCGATGCGATGCTCGACATCGCCGTGCATGACGGGCTGAAGACCGAGTTCTTCGCCGCCGGCACCAACACCTGGCCCGGCTACATGGGCGAAATCGTCGACAACCCGTATGTGATTTTTGGCGTCTCCGACGGTGGCGCCCACACCAAGTTCCTCACCGCCGGCCGTTACCCGACCGAGACCATCTGCAAGGCCGTACGCGAGCACGGCATGATGAGTCTGGAAGAAGCCCACTGGCGCCTGAGCACGCTGCCCGCCATGGTCGCCGGCTTCGAGAATCGCGGCGTGATTCGCCGTGGCGCACCGGCCGACATCATCGTCTACGACTACGAGCAGCTAAACGTGCTGCCGGGCGAGATCGTCCACGACCTGCCGGGCGGCGAATGGCGCCGCATCCAGCGCGCGCAGGGCTATCGCTACATTCTGGTCAACGGCCAGGTGACGATCGAGAACGACAAGGAAACCAACACCTTCTCCGGGCAGCTGCTGCGCTTTGGCAAGGGGCGGTTGGCAAGGGCGGCGTAGGACGAAGTCAGGGCGCGGCGCCGGCGACAAGGGTTTACGGGCGGCTGCGATGCGTCTGGCAAAAGCGTCCGGGATTATCGCGGCGCACGCGCCGCTCCTACAGGGGTGGTGACTCTCCGGGTAGGCGCGGCGCGTGCGCCGCGATTGGGATTGACGATTGCGCCCCCGGAGCAACCCGCTTCCGGCGCCGCCCGCCTTGTGTCCTCCCGCTTAAGCGGCAATCATGCCGCGCTGACGGCCGCCGGCCGATTCTTTCAACTCCGCTCGCAAGGTTGACTCACGATGGGACGCATTTTCGAAACCCGTAAACACACCATGTTTGCCCGCTGGGACCGCATGGCCAAGGCCTTCACCCGCGTCGGCAAGGACATCACCATCGCGGTCCGCGCCGGTGGCGCCGATCCGGCCAGTAACCCGGCGCTGCGCCGGGTGATCCAGAACGCCCGCGCGGTCAACATGCCGAAAGACAAGGTTGAGTCGGCAATCAAACGCGCCTCCGGCAAAGACGCCACCAATTACGACGTGGTGATCTACGAAGGCTATGCGCCGCACGGCATCGCCGTGCTGGTGGAAACCGCCACCGACAACCCGGTGCGCACCGTTGCCGCGGTACGCAGCATCTTCAACAAGCTGGGCGGCAGTCTGGGCGTGAACGGCAGCGTGTCCTTCATGTTCAACCGCATGGGCGTGTTCAAGCTGAACCCGGCCGGCATCGATCAGGACGATTTGGAGCTTTACCTCATCGACCACGGGCTGGAAGAAATGGGCGAAGGCGAGGGCGAAAAGGGCGAGCCGCTGCTCATCGTCCGCTGCAACTTCCAGGACTTCGGGCAGGTGCAGAAAGCGCTGGAAGACCGCGGCATCACGCCGATTTCCGCCGAGCACGACTACGTCTGCACCACCGCCACCGACCTGCCGGAAGACAAGGCCAAGGAAGTGCTGGAACTGGTCGACCGGCTGGAACAGGACGACGACGTCCAGAACGTCTATCACACGCTGGCCTGAGGCCAGCGCTGACTTCGGAACACGCATGAGTTCAACCGCCCCCCGCGCGCTGCGCGTCGTTGTGATCGGCGCCGGCATGGCCGGTATTCTCGCCGGCATCCGCCTGCAGGGCGCCGGCTTTACCCACTATGTGATCTACGAAAAAGCCTCGCGCATCGGCGGCACCTGGCGCGAGAACACCTACCCCGGCATTGCCTGCGACGTGCCGGCGCATCTGTACACCTACAGCTTCGAGCCGAACCCGGACTGGTCGCGCACCTTTGCGCCGGGCGATGAAATCCAGCGCTATTTCGAGCGCGTGGCGGATAAATACGGCGTGACGCCGCAGATTCGCCTGAACAGCGAAATCGTCCGCAGTGAGTTTCGTGACGGCCGCTGGCAGCTCACGCTGGCCGACGGCCGGCAGGATGTGGCGGATGTGCTGATCGCCGCCACCGGCGTCCTGCATCACCCCAACAAGCCGGAGCTGCCGGGGCTTGAGGACTTCGCCGGCGCGAGCTTTCACAGCGCCGAATGGGATCACGCCGTGCCGCTGGATGGGCGCCGCGTGGGCGTGATCGGCACCGGTTCCACCGCCATCCAGATCACCTCCGCGCTGGTGCCGCGGGTGGCCGCGTTCTCGCTTTTCCAGCGCACGGCGCAGTGGGTGATGGCGATCGACAATCCGTTCTACACCGACGAACAGCGCGCGGCCTTCGCGCAGGATCCGGCGCAGATCGACGCGATCCGGGCGGAAGCCAACACCATGATGGTGGACTTCATTTCCAACGCCATCATCGATGCGGACTCGCCGGGCATGAAGTCAATCGAACGGCGCTGCGTGCAGAATCTGGAAAACAGCGTGCAGGATCTGGCGCTGCGTGAACGGCTGCGGCCCAACTACCGCGCGGCCTGCAAGCGGCTGGTGTTCTCGGGCGATTTCTATCAGGCCATCCAGCGGCCGAATGCCTCACTGGTGACGAGCGGCATCAAGCAAATTGAAGCCGGCGGCGTGCGCACCGAAGACGGCGTGCTGCATGAACTCGACGTGCTGGTGCTGGCCACCGGCTTCCGCGCCGACCGCTTCGTGCGGCCAACGACCGTGCTGGGCCGCGACGGGGTGGATTTGGATACGGTGTGGGCCGAGCGGCCGACGGCGTATCTGTCCTTGTCCGTGCCGGGCTTTCCCAACTTCTTCCTGCTCAACGGCCCGAACGGCCCGGTGGGCAATTTCTCGCTCATCCGCATCGCGGAGCTGCAGCTCGACTACGTGCTACAACTGCTGGCGCGCCTGCGCGACGGCGAGTGCCGCGAAATCTCCGCCAGCGCAGACGCAGCCAGCGCGTTTGAGGCGGCTCGAATTGAAGCGGCGAAAAAAAGCATCTGGGCCACCGGCTGCAAGAGCTGGTACCTCGACAAGCACGGCGTGCCGGCCAGCTGGCCCTGGAGCTATACCCGCTTCGTCGAAGAGATGGCCGCGCCGAAACTTGAGGCCTTCGAGCAGGTCGCCTGAGCGCGGGGCGGCGTTAGATCAATGCGGCGGTCGCGCCGGGGTTTATCGCGGCGCACGCGCCGCTCCTACAGAAGACGCGCATCGTCCACCCCGTAGGAGCGGCGGGTCCGCCGGAACCTGATTTGGGGTCAGCGTAAAAACTCGACGAAACACTCAGGTCCAGCGTCAGTCCGAATAGTTTTTACTCTGACCCTAAATGCCCAGCGGCGATGCCTACCGGGCGCTTAGTGCCCCGACACTGAGGCCGGCCGGGCACTGATTTACGGCGGGCGCAGAGGTCCGGCCGCCCACAGCTCGGGCGCCCAATAGGCCGCGCCGCCTGCCAGTCCGGCCAACACGGCTAGCAGTGCCAATCCCACGAGGCCGCCGGTCAATATCGCCAATCCGTCCTCAAACACCAGGCCCAATCCGATGAGCAGCAGGGCCGCTGCCGGCACCACATTGCCGAACGGAATGGGCAGAAAAATTACCATTGCCATGGCGGCGACGAAGGGAGCGAGCCAGACCCGGTGACCGGGCTGCACCCACCAGCGCAGCCGGGCCCGCATGACACGGGAAGCTTTTTCATATAACCAAGCCAAGGTGTTCAAGGCACGACGCGCCATGGGAGGAGACAACTGAAAGCGACCCACCTTGCGCGGCATGATCACGCGCGGGTAGTAGCGCCAGATCATCCAGGCCACCACCACCATGCCCATGGAAAGCAACATGCCCGTGCCGGGTACCGGCAAGAGGCAAGGCACAGCCAGTACCACCAGCAAGGCCCCCGGCCCGCCTCGGCCATGAAGCCGGAACAGTTGCTGCAGGCTCAGGGGTTGATCCTGCAGCGCTGCCGCTGCGGCCCGCAGGCGGTCCGCCTGCGTGTGGTGATCACTCATGCGTGCTCTCCGTTCTTGCTGGTACTCACGCTCAGCCACATGGTCATTGCCAGAATACCTACCACCACGCTCAGGGACACGCCCACGGGGATCTTGTAGATATCGATCAGGCACATCTTGGTACCGATGAACACCAGAATCACAGCCAGTCCGTAGTTCAACAGGTGGAACTTGTTGGCCACGGCTGCCAGCAGGAAATACATGGCACGCAGACCCAGGATCGCAAACACGTTGCTGGTCAGCACGATGAAGGGGTCACTGGTGATCGCGAAGATCGCGGGGATGGAGTCCACCGCAAAAATCACGTCCGTCAGGGCCACCAAGCAGATCACCATAAACAAGGGTGTGGCAATCTTTTTGCCATGTTCCACGGTCCAGAAGTTCTCGCCATCGTAGTTCTTGCTCACAGGCAGGATTTTGCGCAGCAGCTTCAGGGCAGGGTTGTCATCCAGGTTGGGTTCCTGGCCGGCAGCCCACCACATCTTCACGCCCGTGAGGATCAAGAAAGCCCCGAACACATACAGAATCCAGTGGAACTGGGCCAGCAACCAGCCGCCCACCAAAATCATGATGGTGCGCAACACGATGGCACCGATGATGCCAATCATCAGCACCCGCTTCTGGTAGTGCGTGGGCACCGCGAAGTAGGTGAAGATGATCAAGAACACAAAGACGTTGTCCACCGCCAGCGATTTCTCGATGAGGTAGCCGGTCAGGAACTCGAGCGACTTGGTGTTCGCGATCTCGGTCGAACCGGTGGTGTCTTTGATCGCCCACCAGAAGAGGCCGTTGAACAAGAAGCTCAAGGCGATCCAGATAAGGGACCAGTTAAGCGCCTCTTTGACACCGATGTCCTGCGCGCCCTGTTTTTTGAGGACGACGAAGTCGACGAAAAGCGACACCAGAACGATGCCAACGAAGGTGGCCCATAGCCACAGTGGTACGGTTGTTTGCATATGCATGACCCAGAAATGGTTGAAACATTCCCTGTAGGTCTTGCGGGAGAGCGCCGGATGGCGCCTCTGCATGTTCCGGCCGGGGCAATAGAACCACCCGCGACGTACTGACGAAACATGCAAACCCGGCACCTGCGCGCCGGGATAGCTACTCCCCTAGAGGTGCGCCGAGCATGGATGAGGCGAACCCACTTCTCAAGCGCCACCACGGTCGGCGACGGCCGATCAGGCCGGAAATTCGCGGGCCCCTCGCGCTGAGGGTGTTTTCCAGCAGTAGATATCGAGCGTTCAGTCCAGCGAGTGCAAGCGCCCCCTTGCCGGGTGTCAGGCCAGCCTCGCGTCCGTGCCTCAGAAGGAGTTTGGGGTCAGAGTAAAAACTCGAAGAAAGACTTGGGGCCAGCGTAAGTCCAAATAGTTTTTACTCTGACCCCAAATGTGCACTCCTACAGAAGCAGCGCTTGGCGATCCCTGTAGGAGCGGCCGGTCGGCCGCGATAGGGATTGGCGAAAAGCGCCGGGCAACATCAGCGTTCGCCCCCCGCCGCAACCTCCCTACCAGCGCACCCGGTACTCTTCGGCCAGAAAGCCGGTGCAGCCCTCGCCCAGGAAACGCGGCGCATCGTCGCCAAAGATCTGCTGGATGCGCGGGCTTAGCCAATAGGCCATGAAGCTGTCCATGTTCTCGAACCAGAGCTCGGCCATGCCGTCGAACACCGGCGCGCCGTGGGCGTAGGTTTCCGGCAGAACATGGCACTGCACGTAGCGCAGCACGCCCATATCGAGCGGAATCTGCGGCGCGTGACCGTTCAGCCAGTAGTCCTGAAACTGCCCCACGCTTAAATCCGGTCGCCGCTTCAACAGGAACACCGCCTTGATCCAGTTGGTGTCGCGGCTCATCGGCGGGCCCTCGATCACCACGTGCTCGCGGGTGGCCATGAAGGCCAGCTTGCTCATGTCCAGAAACTTCGGCTCGTCGGCCTGCGCGCCGGTCTGGTACTGCGGGTTTTGCGGCAGGTTAACCAGTTCATCCAGCGTGTCGAACCACACCTCGGCCACCCCGTCGTAAGGCACCTGCTCGAAACCCGGCAGCGGCTGCGACAGGCGGTGACTCTGCACGTAGCGGCGCAGGTTGCTCATCTGCAGCGCGAGCGGTCCGTGCACGGTTTTCCAGTACTGATGAAACGCAGCCTCTTCGAAGTCTGCCCGCCGGGCGGCGGTAGCGATGCCTTTGATCATGCGGCTCTCCCCTTTGTCCTTGCTTGTTGTTCAGTTGGTTTTTGCGAGACGCCCAAGCGCCTCGGCGTTCGCGCAGGCGGCCAGCGGCTGGCCGCTGCGCAGACGATTGATGTTGGCCGCCACGGCCTGCGCGATGCCCTGCAGGCTGCTGACCGTCACGCCGCCTATATGCGGCGTGGCGATGACGTTTTCCGCCAGCAGCGGGTCCTGCGGATCGAAAGGCTCCTGCCAAAAGACGTCCAGCCCCGCGCCGGCAATCTGGCCGCTGCGCAGGCCCGCCAGCAGGGCGTGGTAATCGATGACCTGACCGCGGGCGATGTTCACCAGCCGCACGCCGGGCTTCATGCGGGCGATCATGGCGGCGTCGACCAACCCCAGGTTGTCCGGCGTCGCCGGCGCGGCGACGACCACCGCATCGGCCTCGCCCAGCACCTCGCCGAGCCGGTCCATGGCCACATGACAAGCCAGCGGCACCGTCGCATCACGCAGCCGCGCGCCCTGCGGGCCATGCCGCGAGACCGCGACCACCCGGCAGCCAAAGCCCTGCAGGCGCCGCGCAATTTCTTCGCCGATCCCGCCGTAACCCAGAATCAGCACGGTGCTGTGCCACAGGGCGTCGCCCATCGGCGAGCCCAGCTTGCCCTGCTGAAACTTCGCCATGGCCTGCGGCAGTTGGCGGGCCAGCATCAGCAGCAGCGCGATGGCCAGCTCCGCCACCGACTCGGCGTTGCCGCTGCCCACGCTGGGCACGTTGGCCACCGGAATGCCGGCGCGCGTGGCGGCCGGCAGGTCGACCACGTCGAGCCCCACGCCGTACTGCTGGATCAGGCGCAGGCGTGGCGAGGCGAGCGCGTCGTTGGGAATGCGCGTGATGAGCGGGATGAGCACGTCCACCGCCGCCGCTGCCTGCACGACGTCCTCCGGGGCGCAGTCGATCAGCTCGTCATCCGGCAGCGCCTGACGCAGCAGATCGAGAATGCGCTGGTAGCCGCGCACGCACAGGCAAACCCGCAACCGGGGCGCGGCGCTCATGCTTCGCGGCCGGCCCCTGCGAGAAAGCCGACCATCGCCGCCACCGTGCCGGCGGCGTCCAGATCCGGCTCGAAGTTCGCGCCCTTGATCACCACCGCCGTCGCATCCGGCCGCAGGCTTTTCGCGCGCTCAAAATAAGGGAACAGCACGTCGTCGGTCGCACACAGCAAAAGCATCGGGCAACGCACGGCGGCGAACAGCGCCGCCCAGTCCTGATCCCACACCGCCTTGTAGGCCATGGAACGGCCAAGCCAGGCGCGGGTGGTGTCGACCAGTTCGCGGTGATGCAGTTCCAGATCGTGATGCGCGCCCAGCGTGGCGAGGTAATCCCAGGTCGCTTTGAGATAGCTGCCGTCGGCGGTGGGCGCGATCGGCGCGCCAAAATGCAGGCTGAACTCGTGGCGCTCTTCCGGCGTCAGCGGCAGCGGCCCCACCATCATCAGCGAGGCCACGCGCGCGGCGTGGCGCACGCCCAGTTCAACCGCCAGGCAGGCGCCGGTGTGGTGACCAAAAATGTGGAAGCGCTGAAGCCCAATCGCATCAATCGCCTCCAGCATCCAGTCGGCGTACTGCGCCATGGTCGGCTGGCTGGGCGGGTCGAACGAGCCGCCGAAACCCGGCGTGTCGAGCGCGTAGAGCGGGCGGCCGGGCGGCAGTTGCTGCATGACTTTTTCATACATGCGCGAGCTCGATGCGGTCTGCTGGAAAAACACGATCGGCGTGCCTTCGCCCGGCACATAGCGATAGTGGATCTGGCCGGCGCTGCAGTCGGCGTAGGACTTACGGATAAGCACTGCGGTCATGGCAGGGTCCTCGGTTGGCAGGTGGCAGTCAGGCGCTGGCGCTGTGCGCCGGCAGCGTGAGTCCGGCGACCGTCGCCGGGGTTTCGTTAAGCGTGCGCAGCTGGGCGGCCAGTCGCTGCGGGTCGCCGCTGGTATAAGCCAGCGTCTGCCCGAGCGCGGGCCCGCTGGCCAGCGCCTCGGCGGCCGCAAGACGCCGTCGGAGTTCGCGGGCCACCGCCGGCGCGGGGTCAATAATGTTCACCGCCGGCCCCAGCACCGCGCGCAGGCTGTCGATGAGAAAAGGGTAATGCGTGCAGGCCAGCACAAAGGTATCCGCGCCGCGGGCTTGCAGCGGCAGCGCGTAGTCGGCCAGCAGTTGCAGAGTTTCCGGGCTGTCCAGCGCGCCGGCTTCGACCTGCTCGACCAGTCCCGGGCAGGCCTGCGCCAGAATGGTCACTTCGCCGCCGTGGGCGTCGCGCAGGCGCGAGAAGTTCTCGCTTTCCACGGTGCGGCGGGTGGCGAGCACCGCCACCACGCCGGATTGGGTCAGCAGGGCGGCCGGCTTTACCGCCGGCTCAATCGCCACAATCGGCAGGCTGTAGCGGCGGCGGAGTTCGCCGACCGCCGCGCTGGTCGCCGTATTGCAGGCCACCACCAGCGCCTTCGCGCCGGCGGCAACCAGCCAGCCGGCAATCGCCAGCGCGCGCTCGGTGATGAAGGCCGGCGTGCGGTCGCCGTAAGGCGCACAGGCCGAGTCCGCCACGTACAGCAGCGTCTCGGCCGGCAGCTCGCGGCGGATCTCCCGCAGCACCGTCCACCCGCCGATGCCGGAGTCGAACACCCCTATCGGCGCGTCGCGGCCGCTCACGTCAGCGGCTTAACGCAGACCCAGCGAACCCGGATTCATGCGGCGTTCCGGGTCGACCACGTCCTTCATGCCCTGCAGAAGATTACGCAGCGGCTCGTTGGCCATCATTTCCTGATAGGGGTAGTACTTGCCGAGCTGGAGGTGGCAGCAGCCGTGGCGATCGTAGAGATCGCGCAGGCCGTCGCGCAGCCGCAGCGCGACTTCGCGGGTGGCGGTGTCGGCCGGGATGTCTTTCCACTTTTCCTGAAACTCGGGCTCGATCAGCGACAGGCGGAAATCGCCCAGCTTGTCGTGCCAGTACAACGACGGCTCGATCACAAACTCGGTGCCGGCAAAGCAGGTGAGGTAGGAACTCTTGATGCCGTGCTTCTGCATCAGCTCGCGGTTTTCCTTGAAGAAGGCTTCGGTCGCCGCGCCCACCTCAACCGCCTTGGACAGCGGCATGAAGCCGTGGACCGGAATCCACACTTCGCCCGAGGAGCCCAGCAGCACCGTGCGCACGCCGCCAAAAGGATGGGCGCGGAAGACGGTCGGCAGGGTGTTGTCGATTTCAACGCCGCCGTGCTGCTTGCAGATCTCGCGCGCGGTGGTCAGCGCGATATGGGCGACGTCGCGGTCGTAGCTGTCGAAGGTCATGTGCAGCGAATACTTCACATCGCGCAGGAAGCTCTTGCCGGAGGCCGCAACCTTGAACGAGGTCCACAGCCCCTTGATGCCACCTTCGCTGCGCACCACGTCGGCCAGTACCGCGAGACCTTCCTTGAAGGTGAAGCCCTGCCCTTCGAAGCCCTTGTTGTAGTAGGGATCAAAGCCGTAGCACTCGGCGCAGATCCGCTTGCGGGACAGCACCGTCTGCACTTCGAGCATCGAGGAGAGTTCTTCAAAGGCGAAGGACATGAACAAGGTCACCGCCGGCGCTTCAATGAGGCGGAGGGTGATTTCGGACTTGATGCCAAAGGCACCGGTGTCGGCGGTGAAAAGCCCGGTCATGTCCGGGCCGAAGTGGCGCCAGAACGGGCTGCTGTGGCGATGCGCCGCCGAGCCGGTCTGCAGCACGCTGCCGTCGGCCAGCACCACTTTCAGCGCCAGCGCAGATTCGGCCGCCGTGTTGTAGAGGCCCGAACCCAGAAACAGGCTGTTCTGCGACATCGTGCCGCCGACGGTGGCGTACATGCCGGACAGCGGCCCGAAGTACGGCGTGCGGACGTTCTGTTCCTGCAGCGCTTCGTACAGCTGCTTCCAGGTCACGCCCGCTTCGACCCGCGCGTACATGTCGGTGGTGTTGATTTCGAGAATGCGGTTCATGCGCCGCATGTCGACCAGCAGCGAATCCTTCCGCTCCGGCTGATAGCCGCGGGTGTAGGACATGCCGCCGCCGCGCGCCACCACCGCCATCCCGGCGCGGGCCGCAATGCCCACCGCCGCAGCCAGTTCTTCGGTGTTACCCGGACGCACCACGACTTCGGCCACTTCACCCGGCAGAAAGCTGAGGTCGGTGGAATAGAAAGTCCGTTCCTTGAGATCGGTGGTGCAGTGTTCAGCGCCGACGACGGCCGCGATTTGCTCGGCCACGGTGGTGATCTGCACGATTTCTGCGGTACTGCTCATCTCTCTCTCCCTGCATGGGGCCGCGTCATGGCGCGGCCGTTAGTGGTTAGGCGTCAATCAGGAACCGGTTCAGATTCGCGCGCCCGGGCGGCGCTGGCCGCCACGCCCGGCCACTGGCGTTTGCGGTGGCGGCAGGCCGGTTTCGGCCAGACAGCGGGCCTTCAGGTCTTCAATCTCGCCGCCGCGGTCGAATACCGTCGGCGCGAAGCCGGTGCGCGCCGCACGGCAGGCCGCGGTTGCCGCTTCGTCGACTTCACCCGCGCTATCCAGCACCACGCCGTAACGGCTCGCCCCTTCGGTCGTGGCAAGTCCCCGCCGCACGTCGCGCGCCACCAGCGCCGGTGCGCGGGCATAGGGGTCGCCCCAGCCGCCGCCGCCCCAGGTCTCGAACAGCAGCAGGTCGTCGGTCGACACGAACACCCGGTCGCATTTGGCCGGCAGCACCTGTTCGCTGCCGTCGGCGCGGAGCAGGCGTTTGTGGCTGCGGCGCCCCGGCGTGCCGCCGTTGACGCCCCAGGGGTAGGTCAGCCAGCGGTCGTCGTGAATCGAAATCTCGCCGTCTTCCAGAAAGCGATAGGCCACGCGCAGCGCGTTGCCGCCGCGATGCTTGCCGGCGCCGCCGGAGTCGGGAATGGTCTCGTAGGTTTCGATACGCAGCGGGAAGTAGGCTTCCAGATATTCGTTGGGCACGTTGGTGAAATTGGGCCACAGCGAGTGGCCGTCGGCGCCGTCGCCAAACGGCGTGCCCGGAATACCGCCAAAACCAATCTGGAACAGCTGGAACCATTCGCCCTTGCGGTCGTAGCCGGAGTACATGAGGTGCGGGCTGTCGGAGAAGCCCGCCGCACAGAGAAAGTCCGGATTGCCCTGACCCAACAGCCCGCTGATCACGTCGAAAATGCGCCCCAGCGCGTGCGTGCGGCAGGACAGCGCGGCCGGGTGCCGCGGCTTCAGCAGCGAGCCCTCGGGAATGCGCACTTCCATCAGGTCGTAGAAGCCGTCGTTAAACATGATCTGGGGGTCGAAGACCATGATCATGAACACGCCGCAGAACATCTTGAACATTTCTTCGTTGAGGAAAAAATTGATCGAGCCGACCGACTGCGGCGCCGTGCCCTCGAAATCGAAAATGACTTTATCGCCTTCACGCCACATGGTGCAGGCGATGCGATACGGCCCCATGCCCATGCCGTCGTCGCAGATGAAATCTTCAAACGACTGTTTGCGTTCCGGCACGTTCTGCGCGATGAGCTGCGCCATGGCGCGGCGGTTGCGCTCCAGCATGTCTTCCATCGCGGAGTGAAAGACGTCGTCGCCGAAGCGCGCCGCCAGTTCCATACAGCGCCGCGCGCCGGTGCGGCAGGCCGCGACAATGGCGTTGAAGTCGGAGCGGTTCCAGTGCGGCAGCCGGCAGTTGTGCAGGATGAGGTTCAGGAGATCCTGTTGCAGTTCGCCGCCGCGAAAAATCTTCACCGGCGGCACCACAATGCCCTCTTCGTAGATCTGCCGCGCGTCGGTCGGCAGGCTGCCCGGCACCTTGCCGCCGATGTCGGTCATGTGGCCAAACATCGCCGTCCAGGCGATTAGGCGACCGTCCTTGAACACCGGCACCAGCACCAGCCAGTCGTTGGCATGACTGATCGCGCCGGCGCAGCTATAGGGGTCGGTGGTCAGAAAAATATCGCCGTCTTCGATTGTGCCCTCGTAGGCTTCGCGAAAGCCGTGAATGAACGAGCCGAACTGGCCGACGATCATCTTGCCGTCGCGGTTGGCGATCAGCGGGAACTCGTCGTGCTGCTCGCGAATGCCCGGCGACATGGCGGTGCGAAACAGCACGGCGTCCATTTCAAAGCGGGCGTTTTTAAGCGCGTTCTCCGCGATGTCGAGCGTGATGGGGTCGATCGCAACGCGCTGCAAGGGGGTCTGGTTGGTTTCAACAATGCGGGCAGGCATGGCGGCTCAGACCTCCGGACGAATGAGTAGATTGCCGAAGGCATCGACTTCGGCGACGTGCGCGGGCAGGACCAGCGTGGTGGTGTCCATCTGGGTCACGATGGCCGGCCCGCTGACGCGATTGCCGGCCAGCAGCAGGCTGCGGTCGTAGACCGTCGCCTCCAGATCCGCGCCGTCGATCCGCACCCGCTGTCTGGCGTAGGCGGCGGCCGAGGCATCCGCGCTGCCGGTGGGGATCTGCACCGCGGCCACCGCCGGCGGCGCGCCCTGCGCGATGGCGCGCAGGTTCACAAACTCGTGCGGCACATCCAGCGTGAAGGTGAAGAGCTGCCGATGCTGGGCGTCGAAGCGCTGGGCCACGGCCGCGAATCCGTCCACCAGTTCCTCCAGCGTCACCGCTACCGGCAGTAGCAGGCCCTGTCCCTGATAGCGCACGTCCACTTCAAAGCGGGTCTGCTGCTCGGCGCGCGGCACGCCTTCGGCATCCAGTGCGGTGGCGCCGGCCGCCGCCAACTCCGCCATCGCGGCGCGCAAGCTGGCGCCCTCGGCCTCCGCAAAGCGCCGCACATAGGTGCGGGACTGTTCTTCGCGCACGGCAGTCGTCGCATCACCGTAGGCGCAGAGCACGCCCGGGCCTGGCGGAATGATCACCGGCCAGGCGCCGGTCAGACGCCCCAGCGCGTTGGCGTGCAAGGGGCCCGCGCCGCCAAAGGCCATCAGCGCGAAATCGCGCGGGTCATAGCCCTGCTCGACCGACACCAGCCGCAGCGCGCCGTACATGTTTTCGTTAACGATGTTGTAAATGCCTTCGGCCGCGCGCAGCAGCGGCAGGTCCAGCGCGTTGGCGACCTGCGCCACGGCGGCTTCTGCACGCGCCACGTCCAGCGGCATGTCGCCGCCCAGCCGCGCCACCGTCGGCAGATAGCCGAGCACCACGTTGGCATCGGTCACGGTCGGCAGTTCACCGCCCTTGCTATAGGCCGCCGGCCCCGGCTCGGCGCCGGCGCTTTGCGGCCCCACGCGGAGCGCGCGGGTCAGCGTCGGCACGTGGGCAATCGAGCCCCCGCCGGCGCCCACCGTGCGGACATCAATGGACGACGCCCGCACCGTCACGTCGCCCACCGTGGTCTCGCGCCGCAGCCGCGCTTCGCCGTTCTGCACCAGCGCCACGTCGGTCGAGGTGCCGCCCATATCCAGGGTCAGCAGGTTGGGAAAGCCCGCGCTCGCCGCCACCCACAGCGCGCCGGTGACGCCGCCGGCCGGGCCGCTCATCAACAGTTTGACCGGCGTACTGGCCGCCGCCTCGCTGGCCGCAAGCCCGCCGTCCGAGCGCAGGATGCGCAGCCGCGCGTGGCGCATGCGCTGCGCAATTTCGCGCTGCAGATTGCCCACGTAGCGCTCGACCTTGGGCCGCACATAGGAATTGGCCACCGTGGTGACGGTGCGTTCGTATTCCTGCATTTCCGGAATGACTTCAGAAGAAATCGATACCGGCACGCCAGGCAATAAGGCGTTCGCCCATTCACGCACCCGTCGCTCGTGTTCACCGTTGGTGAAGGAATTGATGAGGCACACGGTCAACGCCTCGATGCCCGCATCGCGCAGGCGGAGCAGCGCGGGTGCCAGCGCGGCTTCGTCCAGCGGGCGAATGATTTCGCCCTGCGCGCTGACGCGCTCGTCGGCTTCGATGGTCAGTTCCAGCGGTGCCATGGGTTCGGACTTCTGATACACCACCCAGCCGCCGAGGCCGCCGGGCACAAAGGAGCGCGCAATCTGCAGCACCTGCGCGTAGCCCTTGGTGGTGACGAGGCCGACTTTGGCGCCGCTGCCGGTCAACACCGTGTTGGTCGCCACCGTGGTGCCGTGCATGACGTGGCTGACGGCGTCGGGATCGATGCCGGCGCGGGCGCAGGCCTTCTCGATGCCGTTCAGCACCCCGATGGAAGAATCGCTGGGCGTGGAAGGGACTTTTGCGGTGTGAAAGGCGCCGCTCGCCTCGTCGATCAGCAGCACATCGGTGAATGTGCCGCCCACGTCTACGCCCAGTCGATAGCTCATAGGGTTCCCGTCTTTGCTGCTCGGATCGCTGCGCCGAGTTTAAGCTGCGGTTCTGGTTTCAACCAGCCGCCGCGTAGGGATTTATTCCGGCACGTAGGCGTTGACCTGAATCTCCACCACCTGCCCCGGAAAACTCAGCGCGGTCACGCCGATGCCGGTCCAGGTCGGCGGCTGGTCCTTGCGCAGGATGTACTGGTCCTTGATGCGGATGAAGGTCTCCAGCTGCTCGTGGATGCCGACGTGGTAGGTGGTCATGGCGTAGACGTGCTCGAAGCCGGCGCCGGCGCTGGCCAGCACCGTGCGCACGTTTTCCCAGGCCTGGATGATTTGCGCCTCCAGACCTTCAATGACCTTCATATTGGCGTCACGGCCAACCTGCCCGGCGCAGGTCACCCATGGGCCAATGCGCACGGCCGGCGCGTAATGGAAGCGTTCAACAATGTGCTGCATGGTCGGTGGAACAATCGTCTGGCGTTGCATGTCGTTCTCCTTGAAGTGGGCCGCTGCGGCGGTGGCCCAGCATAACGGGTAGCGAGGCTTGTCAGGGCGACGGCCGGCCCCGAGACTCACGCGCCTGCGGTGGAAGGAACCTCATGAGTAATCTCAATCTTGCGATCCAGTTTTTCCTGCAGCTGGCGGTGATTCTGACCGTCTGCCGGCTGGTGGGCCTGCTGGCCGCGCGGCTGGGTCAGCCGCAGGTGGTGGCGGAAATGATCGCCGGCGTCATGCTGGGGCCTTCGCTGTTCGGCGCGCTGGCGCCGGAGGCCCAGCAGTGGCTCTTTCCCTGGGACCCCAAACAAAGCCTGCGCGATACCTCCTGCTATCTCTTCCCAGCCTCGCAGCTGGGGCTCGCGCTGTTCATGTTTGTGGTGGGCACGGAGTTCCGCACGGACGGCATCCGTCAGCACCTGCGGGCCAGCATCGCGGTGTCGGTCGCTGGTATGGCCACGCCCTTTGCGCTGGGCGCCCTGCTCGCCGCCTGGCTGTACGAACATACGGCGCTGTTTCCGCCGGCCACCTCGCGCTTCGAGGCCATGCTGTTTCTGGGCGCCTCGATGTGCATCACGGCCTTCCCCATGCTGGCGCGGATCATTCGCTACAAGAACCTGCAGGGCACGCTGATGGGCACGGTGGCCATCGGCGCCGGCGCGATCGACGACGCGACCGCGTGGATTCTGCTTGCGGTGGTGCTGGCGAGCTTCGACGACAACCCGGCGCACGCGCTGTACAACGCCGGCGGCGCGCTGGGCTTTGTGGCAGTGGCCTTTGGCGTGGTGCGCCCGCTGCTGGCACGACTCGCGCCGCGGCTGGTTGTGAACGGGGAACTCTCGGAAAGCGGGCTGGTGGTGTGCCTGACGCTGATGGCGCTGGGCGCATGGTTTACCGATCTCATCCACCTGCACGCGGTGTTCGGGGCCTTCGTGATGGGCACGGTCATGCCGCGTGGCGTGATTACCCGCGATCTGGCCGCCCGCATCGGACCGCTGACCATTGCGCTGCTGCTGCCACTTTTCTTCACCTACTCAGGCCTCAACACCCGCATCGGGCTCATCAACACGCCGCAACTGTGGGCGGTGAGTCTGGCGGTGCTGGTGGCGGCGATTGCCGGCAAGTGGCTGGCCTGCACGCTGGCGGCGCGGGCCAGCGGCCTGCCCGCGCGCGAGGCCATGGGCATCGGCATTCTGATGAACGCGCGCGGCCTGATGGAGCTCATCATCATCATCAACATCGGGCTCTCGCGCGGCATCATCACGCCCGATCTCTTTGCCACCCTGGTGCTGATGGCGATCGTCACCACGCTGATGGCGAGTCCCATTTTTGAGCGGCTGGTGGGCAGCCGTCCGGCGCCGGCAGCTAGTCCGTAAACAGCCCCGGCAGGCGATTGCGCTGCAGTTTGCCGGTGGTGGTCAGCGGCAGATCGCTAGCGGTCACGAAGCGCAGATGCCGCGGCGTCTTGTAGGCCGCGAGCCGCGCCCGGCAGTGATTGGTCAGGTCTTCCGCGCTCGCGCTGGCGCCGGTTTTCAACACGATGACGGCAGCCAGAGCCTCATCCAGCCGCTCGTCTGGCACCGCCGTCACGAAGGCAAGTTCCACCGCCGGGTGGGTGGAGAGGATTTCCTCGACTTCCGCCGGCGCCACGTTGATGCCGCCGGTCTTCACCATCTCCTTCAGCCGGCCGCGGTAGTAGAGATAGCCGTCGGCGTCCAGCAGCCCCAGATCGCCGGTGCGGAAAAAGCCCTCCGCGGTAAAGACCTCGCGAGTGCGTACCGCGTCGTGCCAGTAGCCCGGCGTGACCTTGCCGCGCAGCGCGATTTCACCCGTCTCACCCGCCGGCAGCGTCTGGCCTTCGGCGCCCAGAATGACAATCTCCACGCCGCCAAGCGCCTTGCCGACGGTCTGCACCCGACGCGCCAGCGGATCATGCGCATCGGTCACCGCCGAGTTGCCGTAGGCCTCGGTCAGCCCGTAGACGTTGCAGATTTCGGGCACGCCCAGCGCCGCCACGCGCTCGACCTGCGCCGGTGTGCCGATGGTCACGCCGGTGCGCAGGCTGGAGAGATCGCGCGTGGCGCGGTCCGGGTGCTCCCACAGCGCGAGCGCCATGTTCGGCGTGCCGTAGAACACGGTGCAGCGTTCGGCTTCGATCAGGCGCAAGGCCTCGCCGGCCTCAAAATGCGGCTGCAGGACGATGCTCGCACCGTGGGTGGTCAGCGCGAACAGCGCGTTCACGCAGGCCAGCGACCAGAACAGCGACACCGCCAGCCACAGGCGATCGTCCGAGCCCAGATGCTGCCGCTCGCCAATCTCCCACATGTTGTCGATAAGCCCGCCGTGCTTCAGCGGCACGCCTTTCGGCAGGGCCGTGGAGCCCGAGGTATAGAGCAGACAAGCGACGTGATTTTCCGTCACCAGCGCGGTCATGGCGGCCACCGTCGCTGGCGTCACGCGCGTCGCGCCGGCCATGAAGTCCGCATACGACTGCGTGCCCGCAGGCGCGGCGTCGGCAATGCAAATCACCGCCTCCAGCGCCGGCAGCCCCTCGCCCTGCGCGCGCGCATCGTTGACCAGCGCCACCAAATCGCTGGCGCGAAACTGCGGTTCGATGAACAACAGCTTCACGCCCGCGTGGCCCAGCTGGTAGCTGAGTTCATGCGCGGTGGCCCAGGTGTTGAGACCGACCGCAATCGCGCCCAGCTGCATGACGGCGAAATCGACCAGCAGCCACTCCGGGCGATTGCCCATGAGGATCCCGACGCGGTCGCCGGCGCGCACGCCGGCGGCGAGCAGCGCGCGCGCGGTCAGGGCTACCGCAGCGCCGAATTCGGCGTAGGAAAAGCGCTGTCCGTGGCCGCTGAGGAAAGGCGCGTGCGGCGCGCGGGCAATCATCTCCTCCAGTAGCGCCGGCACGGTGCGGGCCAGCGGCTTACGCAGGGAATTAGTCATAGTGCGGCGTGCGTTTCTCACGAAACGCCGCCACGCCTTCGGCAAAGTCCGCGCTGGCGCGCACCCGGTCGCCCTGCGCCTGCTCGGCCGCTTCGCGGGCATTGATGTCGAGTGCAAAGGTTTCGCTGATGTGCTGCTTCACCGCCTGCACCGCCACCGGGCTGTTGGCGGCGATGATGCGGGCGCTCGCCAGGGCTTCGTCCAGCACGCGGTCCGCCGGCACGATGCGGTTGATGAGCGCGATGCGCCGGGCTTCTTCGGCGTCGATCATCTGCGCGCCCAGCAGCAGTTCCATCGCGTGCACGTAGCCAATCTGCGCCACCAGCTTGGCCGTCGCCCCGCCGAAGGGATAAATGCCCCATTTGACTTCCGGCAGCCCGAAGCGCGCGTGCGGCGCGCTGATGCGGATGTCGGTCGACAGCAACAGTTCGATGCCGCCACCGGCGCACACCCCGTTGACGGCGGCAATGATGGGCTTGGGATAGGTCGAGGTTTTCAGCAGGCCGCGATTGACGATCCGCGCGGTCTCTTCGCTGGCACTTAAATCGCCGCTGATGTCAGCGCCGGCGTTGAAGGCCTTGTCGCCCGCGCCCGTGATCACGATGCAGCGGCAGTCGGACGTCTCCAGGCTGTCCCACAGCCCGGCGAGTTCCGCCAGCATGGCGCGGCTCATGGCGTTGCGCTTCTCGGGATTGTCGATGGTGATCAGCGCGACGTGCGGCGAGGGGTGGTGGAGATGGATGGGCATTGGGGTCCTCGGCTAAGGGATTAGGGTCGCGGGATCTTCAGCATTCCAGAGACCGCGCCGCACCAGCCAGCCCCTCGCGTCATCTGCGTCTTCAAAAAACCAGCGCCGCGCGCTGCCCAGACGAAAGCTGTAACCCCAGGCGTCCATGTCGGCCAGCATGCGTTCGCGACCAAAGCCCGGCAGGGCGTCGGCGAGCAGAATGGAGAGATAGCACACGGCGCATTCTTCCAAATCGTCACCGCCGGCATCGGTGTGCAGCGTGGCGCGGCGCGCCTCGTCGGCGCACAGGTAATGGCAGGCCTCGTGGAGCGCGGAATGTACCGGCGTATCCGGACGCACCAGCAGTTCGTGGCCGACGAGGCCAGCCTCGCTCTCCCCCCAGTAGCTGCCGGGGATGGGGCTTTCCGGCGTGAGATAGCGCAGCGCCAGACCGTGCGGGGCGAGCAGCGCGGCAAGCGTTTGCGACAACGCTGACTCGGCGCCGCCCAACAGCAAAACCGCGTGCACGCGCTAGCGCCGCACCGGCCAGCCCGGCGGCGTGGCCGGCCGGCAGCTGGCGCCAACACGACGCCGTGGGCGCACGACGATGTCTTCTGCCTCAAGCGGGGCGTGCAGTTCGGCGGCGTCGGCGTCCACCGCGTTCACCACTTTGGTCACCGGCCCATCGGGCAGGCGATAGCTCAGTTCAAATTCGCTCATGCGGGGAGTGTAGCCAAGGCGCGGCGGCCGACGGAAATCGTCGACGCGCTCACGGCGGCGTGCGCCAGTCGTGGCAGCCGCCGCAGCGGCGGGTGGGGCCGCTGGCGTAGCCCTGCGCGGCGACCTTCGTATGGCAGTCGCGGCACAGCGTGTGGAAATCGGTCTGCACGCGGCGCGCAAGCTCCAGCCGCTGCTTGTGGCAGAAGTAGCAGGAGTCATTGCCCGTACGGTCGAAAAAATTGTGGTGGCAGGTGGCGCACTTCACCGCGAAATGATCTTGATGGTCGAAGACTATCGCCAGCATCGGGGCGCGTTCGATCAGCCGCCAGCGCAGCGCGCCCAGCGCCACGGCCAGCGCGCAGAGCGCGAGCGCTACAAACAGCGTCCGGCGGAACATGGATAAGACACCGTGGCGGCGGGGGACGACGTCAGCGCCTGCGCCCACCACACGCACGCAGCGAGTACTGCCAAGAGCAGCGCGACGGTGGCCAGCGCGCCCCCGCGGCGGGGCCCGCGTGCGGTCTCGCGCGGGGCGCGTCCGGTAACCAGAGGGGGTTGGAAGTGCCACCACAGCGCAATCACCGCCGGTACGCCCAGCAGGCACAGCAGCGCGGCCTGCGCGCCAAGCCCGGCAAAATAAAATCCGGCGCCCAGCAGATGCCACAGCCCCAGCGCGACCACGCCCAGCGACATCGCGGCGTGCCAGCGGCGCCACACGCCTTGCGGCCAGCGCCGCTTGAGGCGCGCGCTCGAACTAACGATCAGCGCGAGCATCAGCAGCAAGGCGCCGAGGCCCGCCAGCATGTAGCCCGGCGCGGACAGCAGCAGATAGTCGAGCGTGCGCGGCTCCAGCCACAGCAGCGCCAGCACGTGCAGCAGCACGAAGCCCATACAGAGCCAGGCCAGATCGCGATGCAGTCGCTGCATCAGGCGTAAAAGACTCGAACCGCCCTGCGCGCCCGCCCACCAGCGCGCCGACAGCACGGGCAACAGCGCGACAATAGTCGCGGCCGCCACGCCGAGGCCCATCGCCAGATCCCAGACCCGGTCAACGCCTGACCCGTTCGCCCACAGCACCAGCCCCAAGGGCACGCAGGCATAGGCCAGCACCGCCCACAGGAGGCGCCCTTCAGGCGCTGACCTGCCGGCCGGCGCGGGTGCTTTGGAACCGGTTTGCATGCTGCATTGCGCTGAATGCGGGGGGCCGTAGGCTTCCCCCTACGGTGACTGTGCCGCCAGCGCGATTTCCCCTTATCCTTGCCCTACTTATCCGTTATTGCCGGAGGACCGATGGACCTGTTGACCGCCATGCAGACGATGAACGCCTGCCGCTACTACAAGTCCGACGCCGTCGACGAGGCCGTGCTGGCGAAGGTGATGAACGCCGCCCGCTGGGCCGCCACCGGCAGCAACAAGCAGCCGCTGTCTTTCATTGCCGTCCGCGACGCCGCCAAGCGCCAGGCGCTGCACGACCTCTACCAGCCAATCTGGGACATGGTGATGCAGAAATACGCGAGTGGCGAGTTTCAGTCTGGCTTCACGCCGAAGTTCCTCGCCCATGTGGATCATTTCGCGAAGCACATCGCCGAGGTGCCGGTACACATCGTGGTGTGCGCGGAATGGCAAAGTCTGAGCGCGCTGGATGCCAATCTGGGCCGCACGGTGCTAACCCCGGGCTCCTCAATTTACCCGGCGGTTCAGAACCTGATGCTGGCCGCCCGCGCGGAAGGCCTGGGCACCACGCTAACCACCCTGCTGGCGCTGGTCGAACCGCAGATCAAAACCTTGCTCAACATCCCCGAGCACATTGCTACCGCCGCGGTGGTGATGCTGGGCTGGCCGGCCAAACCGTTCCCCAAGAGCCTCAAGCGCAAGCCGCTGGCCGATACCGCTTTCCTTGACAGCTACGGCGCCGCGCTACCGGGCGCTGCGGACTACGTTTAGTTTCCTACCCTATTTTTGCGAGACAGGAGCCCCGCCATGAATGCACGCGTTGATATCCCGGCGCAGGTTGAACACCGCGCCCTGCCCCCGGTTACCCACGACGAATACGCCCGCCAGGAATTTGTGCGCGCGTTCAAGGAGCATCTGGTCAAACACGTGCACGGCGGCAATCGCGCGGTGTACGAGGCCAAGGTCAAACCGGCCTTTCAGCGCAAGCACAAGCGCGCGCCGAAAACCCGCTTCGAAGTGCGCGACGAGATGGTGCGCGAACCCTACTACCAGATGTTCAGCGCGCTGCTGCGGACCAGTCAGGAAATGATGTGGTCCTCGTGCCAGATTCCGGTGGCGCGCGATCTGGAAGCGCTGAACAAGACCATCAAGCAGGCGCAGAAAAAGAAAAAGGCCCTCGGCAGCCTGCGGCTTAACCCGGAACTGCCGATTCCGAAATACCACACGGCGGTCGACATCCACTGCCAGCCGGGCGGTTACCACACGGAGTTCATGCCGGAAGACGCCTCCGCCGGCATGGTCTACGACCGCGCGGTGCACGTGTACGCGATGGGCCAGATGGGTCCGTTCAATAACGACATGGGCGCGAGCATTGTGATGTGGCTGAAGAAGCACTATCCCGACTTCAGCCCCAAGCGAATTCTTGACCTTGGCTGCTCGGTGGGCCACAGCACCGTGCCCTACGCCGAGGCCTTCCCGAACGCCGAAGTCCACGCCATTGATGTGGCCGCGCCGATGCTGCGCTACGCCCACGCCCGTGCGGAAGATCTGGGGGTGGCCGTGCACTACTCGCAGCAGAACGCCGAAGGCACCGACTTTGCCGACGGCTCGTTTGACCTCATCGTCTCGCACATCCTGCTACATGAAACCTCGCAGCGCGGCATCAATAACATCGTGAAGGAATGTCATCGCCTGCTTGCCAAGGGCGGCATGATGATCCACGCCGAAACCCCGCCCTACGCCGGCATGGATCCCTTCGACGCCTTCCTGCTCGACTGGGACACGCGCAACAACAACGAACCCTTCTGGTCCCGTTCGCACGAACTGGATCTGAAAGCCCTCTCGCAGCAGGGCGGGTTTGATCCGGCGCTGGAGTTTGAAGACCTCATCCCTAGCGCTTTTCAGGTCGCGCAGGCCACGCGCTCGCACAAGTTCCAGGGCGGCGACTTCGGCGGCGGCGGGCTGTGGTTCATCTACGGCAACCGGAAGTAAAGCCATGAGCGTGGGCAGCACACTCAAGCGCAAGGCCAGAGGCGAACGGCCGTATTTTTTTGAAGACCCCAGCGTCGACCGCGTGATCGCGATGGTGATGGGACTGGCCGGTGAAGTCGCCGTGTTGCACGACCGGCTCGATACGCTGGAGCGGCTGGTCGAGCAGCAGGGCGGCGTGAAGCGCGCGGCGATCGACGCCTACAAGCCGAGCGCCGCGGTGGCAGCCGAGCGCGCGGCCTGGCGCGAGGGCTTTTTGTCGGAGGTCCTGCGCATCGTTGAAAGCGAAGTCGAAGCGCTGGCTACCGGCGACACCGCCAAATACGACACCGCCATCAAAAGCGTTGAAACCGACGCGCCAGCGCCCAAGCGCAAGCCCGTAGCCCGGAAGAAAAAATGAGCTTTCACGACCTTGCCGAAGCGCGCCACAGCGTGCGCCACTACCAGCCGGGACTGACGATTGACGACGCCGCCCTGCAAGCCATCTTTGCCGATGTGCTGCTGACCCCCAGTTCCTTCAATCTCCAGCACTGGCAGTTTGTGGTGGTGCGCGATGCCGCCCGCAAGCAGGCCTTGCGCGCTGTTTCCTACGGCCAGCAGCAGGTCGAAGACTGCGCGGCGGCGATTCTGGTCTGCGGCCGGCTGAACGCCTTTGAAGATGCCCCGCGCATTTACGAAGACGCCCCCGAAGCGCTCCGCGCGAAAGCGCTGCCCACGGTCGCTGGCGCCTACACCGGCCAGCCGGCGCTGCAGCGTGAAGAGGCCGTGCGCTCGGCCTCGATGGCGGCGATGTCGCTGATGTACGCCGCCAAGGCGCGCGGCTGGGACACGGGCCCCATGATTGGTTTTGACGCGGCGAAAGTCAGCGCCCTGCTGGGGCTTGATGCGCAAACCGTTCCCGTGATGCTGGTGGTGCTGGGCAAGGCCTTGAACGACCAGCAGCCGGCGCGGCTCTATCGCCGACCGCTCGGTGAAGTGGTGAAGCTCGAAACCCAGGACGGCCCCGCGCTTGGCTGAACCCGCGCGTTCCATTCGTCAGCAGCTGGGCTATCTGGGGCGCGGTTGGCTGATTTTAGCGGCCAGCGGTTGGCTGGCCTTCGTCGCCACCGTGCTGATGCCGGGCCTGCCGGCCTGGCTGATGGTGGGCAGTTTTGTGCTGACCTGCGGCGCTCTGCTCGCGATGATTCTGGGGCTGCGCTGCCCGCGCTGTCGCACGCGGCTGACGCAGGTTGGCCTGATGGCCGCGATCCTCCCCAGCCAGACCTCGACCCAGCTGCACTGCCCGGGCTGCGGCGCGAACCTCGACCAGTCAGCCTGACGCCCGCGAACGGGCGTTCGAGAGAGGAGTTCCCATGAGCCCGGTCCTGCAGCCCACCACCAGCGCCGCTCAGGCGCTGAAAGATCTCGACCAGCACGGCGCGGCCATTCTGGCCGGCGTGCTAAGCCGCGAGGGCGCGGCCGATGTGCGCCGGCGCCTGCTCGACGGCGCGGCACGCAGCGAAGCCGACGGCGTGCCCACCCGGGGTTATGCCTTTGACCCCGACCAGCGCAACCAGCGGGTGTTTCACCTGTTCAACCTCGACCCGGTGTTTGTGGATCTCATCCGCCACCCGGCGGCGCTGCAGTTTGTGCAGCACACGCTGGGGAACGAGTTTCTGATCTCCAACTTCAGCGCCAACATCACCGCGCCCGGCAGCCAGAAAATGATCCTCCATGCCGATCAGGGCTATGTGCCGGCGCCCTGGCCGGCGCACCCGCTGGCCTGCAACGTGGCCTGGCTGCTGGACGATTTCACCGAAGAAAACGGCGGCACGCGGTTTATTCCCGGCTCGCACCGTCACGGCCACAGCCCCGATCCTGCCGCTGTGCACGAGACCGTCGCCATTGAAGCCCCGGCCGGCTCGCTGCTGGTGATGGACGGTCGCGTGTGGCACCAGACCGGCGAGAACCGCAGCGCCGACTGCCAGCGCGCCGCGCTGTTCGGCTATTACGTGCTGCGCTGGCTGCGCCCACAGATCAACTGGAACGCGGCGCTATGGCCCGACACCGTTGCCACGCTGGACGCGGACTTCCTGCATCTGCTGGGCTATTACTCGGGTAACGTCGAGTTTCAGGTGCCGAACGGCGAGCGCGCGCAGGTGCGGCCGCCGGCCGATCTGGCGGGCAATCTCACGCGCTTTGCGCTGGGTCCGGACCAGCGCTAGCGCACAGCCGGCCGGCGAGCACACCCGCGCCGGCGATCGCTTCACCAGCCGCAGACACCTACCTTATGAACGCACCTCGTCTCCACCTGCCTGCCATCGATCGCTTGCTAAAACACCCCGCAGCGACCGCGCTGGTTGAGCGCTACGGGCATGCGGTGGTGGTGGCCAGCCTGCGCGAGGCGGCGGCGGCCTATCGCGCTGAGTTACTCGCTGGCGCGGAATCGGCGGCGGATCCGGTGGGCGCACTGCTCGCGGCAGCCGAGGCCGCGCTCGCCGCCAGCCAAACCAGCAGCCTGCGCCCGGTCTTCAACCTGAGCGGCACGGTGCTGCACACCAACCTCGGCCGTGCGCTGCTGGCGGAGAGCGCGGTGGCGGCGCTTGCCAGTGCGGCCAGCCAGCCCAGTAATCTGGAATACGAGCTTGCGAGCGCGCAGCGCGGGCACCGCGATGCGCATGTCGAACACTGGCTAACACGCATCACCGGCGCCGAGGCCGCGACCGCGGTCAACAACTGTGCGGCGGCGGTGATGCTGATCCTCAACACCTTCGCGCCGCGCAAGGAAGTGATCGTCGCGCGCGGCGAACTGGTGGAAATTGGCGGCGCGTTCCGCATCCCCGACGTCATGGCCACCGCCGGGGCGCGGCTGCGCGAAGTGGGCACCACCAACCGCGTGCACCTGCGGGACTATGCGGAAGCGATCTCGCCACGCACGGCGATGATCATGAAAATCCACCCCAGCAATTACCGCATCGAAGGCTTCACCGCCAGCGTGCCGGAAGCGGATCTTGCGACGCTCGCCCATCAGCACGGCCTGCCACTGGCGGCGGATCTGGGCAGCGGCACGCTGCTCGACTTCGCCGCCTTCGGCCTGCCGCACGAACCCACCGTGCAGGAAACGCTGGCACAGGGCGCAGATCTCGTCGCCTTCAGCGGCGACAAACTGCTGGGCGGGCCGCAGGCCGGGCTCATTGTGGGACGCAAGGATTTAATCCAGCGTCTGCGCAAAAACCCGATGACGCGCGCGCTGCGGCTCGACAAGCTCATCATTGCCGCGCTGGAAGCCACGCTGCGTCTTTACGGGGACGCCGAACACGCCCGCCGGCAGATCCCGACCCTGCGCCTGCTGACTCGTGCCGAATCCGAAATCGCGGCGCTTGCCCATCGACTGCAGCCGGCGGTGGCGGCGGCCTGCGCCGACTGCGCGACGGTCAGCGTGCAGGCCTGCGCCAGCCAGATCGGCAGCGGCGCGCTACCGGTCGACCTGCTGCCCAGCGCGGCGCTGGTGCTTACGCCGCGCGGTGAATGGAAGGTCGATGCGCTGGCGGCGCGGCTGCGCGCCCTGCCCCGGCCGGTCATCGGACGCATTTATCAGGACGCGCTGTGGCTGGACCTGCGCTGTCTGGAAGACGCCGAGGCTTTCCTCGCACAATTCGTAAGCCCGGTCGCGTGATCGTTGCCACCGCCGGCCATGTCGACCATGGCAAGACCTCGCTCATTCGCGCGCTGACCGGGGTCGATACCGACCGCCTGCCGGAAGAGCGCGCGCGCGGCATGACGATCGATCTGGGCTTCGCCTATCTGCCCTTGCCCGGCGCGGCGGATGCCAGCGAGGTCATCGGCTTCGTCGACGTCCCCGGCCACGAGCGTTTCGTGCGCAACATGCTGGCGGGGGTGGCGGGCATCGACTTCGCGCTGCTGGTGGTGGCGGCGGACGACGGGCCGATGCCGCAAACGCAGGAGCATCTGGCGATCCTCGACCTGCTGGGCATTTCGCAGGGCGCGGTGGCCTTGACCAAGGTCGACCGCGTGCCGCCGGCGCGGGTGGCAGAAGTCGCCGCGCAGGTCACGGCGCTGCTGGCCACAACGACGCTGGCCGGCAGCCCGGTCGTGCCCTGCGCGGCACCCACCGGCGCGGGCATCAGCGAACTTCGCGCGCTGTTGCAGACGGCCCAGACGCAGCACGCCGCCCGTGCGGCCGACGGCGGTCTGCGGCTCGCGATTGACCGCAGTTTTCTGCTGGACGGCGCGGGTCGGGTCGTCACGGGTACGGTGTATTCGGGCGCGGTCAGCGTGGGCGACGCGCTGGTTGTCGCCCCGTCCGGGCTTGAGGTGCGCGTGCGCGGCATCCACAGCCAGAACCGGCAGGCGGAGCGGGCAGGCGCCGGCCTGCGCTGCGGGATCAATCTGGCCGGCGCGGATCTGCGCCGTTACGAGTTGCATCGCGGCGACTGGCTGGTCACGCCGGCGCTGGCGAGCTGCGCGACGCGTCTGGGCGTCACGCTGCGGCTCTGCGCAAGTGAAGCCCGCGCGCTCCGCGACCGCACGCCCGTGCACGTGCATCTGGGCGCGGCGGATGTGGGCGGGCGCATTGGCCTCTTGCAGGACGGCCCGCTCGCGCCGGGTGCGACTTGCCCCGCGGTGCTGACGCTGGACGCGCCGCTGCTGGCTGTGCGCGGCGACCGTTTCGTCATTCGCGACCAGTCCGCCACGCGCACGCTGGGTGGCGGCGTGGTGCTGGAGCCATTGCCGTTTCCGCGCGCGCTGTCGCGCACCAAGCGGCTGGCGTTGTTGGCCGCGATGGCCGCAGACGGCGCTGCGGACGCGCTCAATCAGCTGATTGAACATCTGCCGGAAGGCATCGAGGCGGGCTGGTTCGCGCGCTGCTGGAATCTATCGCCCACGACCATGGCCGCGCTTATTTCGGCAGCGGGCCTGCATGAAGTGTCGCTGCCCGAGGGCGAGCGCCTGCTGGTGCCGTCAACGAGCTGGGAGGCGCTCTGCGCGGCGATGCTCGCCGCGGTCGCTGCGCATCACGAACAAGCGCCCGCACAAACGGGTCTGCCAGAACCGCAGCTCGGCGCCGCGCTGGGCACAGCCCCCAGCCCGCGGCTGCGCCTCGCGGCGACCGACGCGCTGCTGCGCGCCGGACAGCTGCAGCGCAAGGCCGGGCAACTGTGCCTGCCAGGCCATCGGCCCGTGCTGCCGGCGGCGGATCTGCGTCTGCTGGACACGGTCTGCGTAGAACTGCGTCGCCTAGGCCTTCAGGCCCCTGCGCTGCAGGATCTTTGCGCCTTGTTAAAGCTCGAGCCGCCGCCGCTGCGCGAATTTCTCGAGCGCATGGCCTACCTCGGACAGCTGGTGAAAGTAGGCCGCTACCGCTACTACCTGCCTGCCGACATCGATGAACTTGCCCGCCTCGCCGGCACGCTGGCCGCGCAGTGCGACGACGGCCAGTTCACCGCCGCACAGTATCGCGACCATGCCGGCATCGGCCGCAACACGGCCATTGAAGTGCTGGAGTATCTTGACCGCGTGGGCCTGACGCAGCGGCGCGGGCAGGTCAGGCGGCTGCGGCGGGGCGTGGGCTAGGCGCCCTTCCCGCCGCGTTACGGCTTGCCGGTAAAGCAGGCCTGCGCAACGTACACCCGATACTTTGCCGAACCGCTGCCGTACGCGGTGCGCCCGGTCGCCGAGACCGCCATGCTGCCGGTGATATTGCAGGTGGATTCACGGGATTCGCCGTAGCTCAAGGCCACCTTGAATACCGGTGCGGTATAGCTGGTCACCGTCACGGTGGTCCCGCAAAGGCGAGATGCTGACTGCGCCACTGTTTTTACAAGTCGAGTGCGCGACGCCGAATCCAACCTAAACACAAGCGCGGTCTGGCTTGAATTGCGGTTAAAGGTGCCTGTGTAGGTGCGACCGGGCACACGCAGGCTGAAGTAGCCGCCGGGCTTGAGGTAGAGAGTGAACGAGTTGTAGCTATACCCGTCAGTGCAAGACGACATCAGCAGACGTGCGTCAAACGTGCCGGTCACGGTGCCGGTGATGGCGTGCGCGGGGCGCAACCCAAGCTACATGAGTGCCACTACCAGTAAGCACCAGCGGTACCAGAAATCACTGTGTTTAGAACGATTGGTAGTCGGCGCCATCTTTCCTCCATGTCTATGCGCTATGAGCAAGGTAACTGTGCCGGAATACTTGTCGCGGCTGCCTTGTGATGCTCAAGTCCTGAATTTAGTGCAGACGAGGCGCGACTGTCATGCGAAAAAACGCGCCTAATTAACCTGCACTTTGCGCTTCCAACGAGGCTCCCGTGGCCGCGCAAAAAAATTAGCGGACGGAGAGCCCTTCATTTCAGTAGTTTCTGATTTTGTCCTGAGGGGAGCGCATATCACCCCGCGTTTTGCATCCCAAAACGCCCACGCTGCACGCGTCTACTTTGACCTGCGATTCCCGTTGCCTGCACGGGGCCGCGCCCTCAACTTACGGCCTGTACTTCCTATTTTCCAAAATGCAGGCACGACATGGATTTCACTCATTCAAAACCGATTGTTCCCACCCCTTCGCCGCTTCGGTTGACAGCGTGCTTGCGCGTGTTGGTCTTACTCCCGCTGCTTGCGCTGGCCACCGGATGCGCCACCATCACGGCTGACAAATCGCAACCGCTGACCGTACAAACCACCTGCAACGGCAAAGTGGTGAACGGCGCGACCTGCGAGATGGTGAATTCGAAAGGGGTCTTCGTGGTGCAGACACCGGGCTCAACCTCGGTGCGCAAATCCTTCGGGGCAATGACCATCAACTGCCGCCTCGAAGAGGCCCGCGGCAGTCTGAGCATCGATTCCTCGAGCAACGTGAATACCTGGGGCAATCTCATCGCCGGGGGCGTCGTTGGTGCGGTGGTAGATGCGGGAACTGGCGCGGGTTATGAGTACACGCCTTCGGTAGTAGTCGCCATGCAGGGCGAATGTCCCGAGGGCGGATAGCGGTGGCGATGCCGCGCTAACTGCCTCGGGCCTGTAAGCGCTGGGTCGGCATCCCCGCGTCATTCCCCACCGGCAACCACAACTCCTCCAAAAAAATACCGACAGGCTGGCAAGCCCGGGCAGCTCGGCCTTCCGGTAGACGGCGCGAGCCTGCTCGCGCATGGTGCATTCGCGGGTTTGTCGGGCGTCGGCGATTTCTTTCAGGCTGAGCGCTTTCTGCAGCAATGCACGGGTGTCCCAAGGTACGCCCACCAGCAGTTCGCCAGACCGAAGCGCCCAGTCGCTGCCCCGCGCCTGATCGACGGCAGGGTCCCAGGCGACGAAGCCTGCAATGCTCGGCAACAGCGTCGGCACCCGACCCGCGTTGATCACCTGCGTCATCCGACCTGTGCAGCTCTTTTCAGCAGAGCAGGCGATCGATGAGCCATCCGCCGGCTCGTGGCTTGCCTCGCTGCGCGGGAGATTGCTCACCACCGGCCAGGCAATCCCCGTCAGCCGCAGGCAGCCGCGACCGGGTAATTCCTGAGGAGGTACACACCATGAATACCGAACAACGCCCGCCGCTGGTCAAGGTTTGGGATCCGCTGGTGAGGATCGGCCACTGGGTGCTGGTGGTCGCTTTTTTCACCGCCTGGTTCACGGGCGAGGAGGACGGTCTGGTTCACGTCTACGCCGGCTATACGGTGGCGGCAGTCGTGGTGATACGCGTGGTGTGGGGTTTCATCGGGAGCCGCCATGCACGCTTCACAGATTTCGTTCGCGGGCCGGGGGCGGTCTTTGACTATATCCGCAGCCTGTTCACCCGCACGCCCCAGCACTTTCTGGGGCACAACCCGGCCGGCGGGCTGATGGTCCTGCTGCTGCTGGCAAGCCTTGGTGCCACCACCTGGACCGGGCTGAAGCTTTATGCGGTGGAGGAGAACGCCGGGCCGCTGGCCAGTCTGGGCGCGGGCCCGGCGCTCAGCGTGGCGCCGGTGGTGCGCAATGCGGTGACCGAAGAAGAAGCAGAAGACGACGAGCACTCGGCATCAGCCGCAGGCGCTGAAGCCGACGGCGAGGAATACTGGGAGGAGCTGCATGAGTTGTTCGCCACCATCACGCTGTGGCTGGTGGGTTTGCATGTGGCAGGCGTGCTGATCGGCTGCTGGCGCCATCGCGAGAACCTGATCCGCGCGATGGTGAGCGGCCTGAAACGACAGGCCTGAGCGCGCGAGCAGAGAGACTCCCGTGGGAGCGGCAACGCCGCGACACTACCGCCAAGCAACCGACAGCCTCAGTCGGGGCAAAGCCCCTCCCACAAATACTGCTCACTGCCGTGACCTACCCGTGGGAGCGGCAACGCCGCGACGCTACCGCCAAGCAGCCGACAGCCTCAGTCGAGGCAAAGCCCCTCCCACGAATCCTGCTCACTGCCGTGACCTACCCGTGGGAGCGGCAACGCCGCGACGCTACCGCCAAGCAAACGACAAGCCCAAGTCGGGGCAAGACCCCTCCCACGAATACTGCTCACTGTCGTGACCTACCCGTGGGAGCAGCAACGCCGCGACGCCAACGTTAAGCAAGCGGCCGCTTAGGTCGGGCCAGCCCCCGCTGCTACAGGCGATAACAAGCGCCCTTCCGGCTTACAGCTCGTCAAACACCAGCGTGGGGCCGCCGCATTTGGTCCAGTACTCGTTGTCGTAGTACTCGCGCCACTCGATGATGCGGCCGTTCTCGGTCAGCTCGAACATGCCGCAGACCTTGAGCTGCATCTGCCAGGTATTGCTGCCGTCCCAGTCCCATTGGTCCACCCGTTCGGTGATGACCTTGTTCTCGTGGCCAAAGCAGTTCACCAGCACGAACTCCACCCGCTTCGCAGGCTTGAAGATCGACGCAATCATCTTGCGCACGTTCTCCTTGCCGCGAATGGCCTCCAGCGGCTGATTCAGGTAGCACATGTCTTCGGTGCACTGGGCCATGCAGGCGTCGACGTCGCGGTTGTCCCAGCCTTTGAGGAAGGCGCGCACCACGCCTTCGTTACGTGCAATTTTTTCTTCGTAGGTCATCTGTGTTCTCCCATGCGAGATGCCGCGCGCGGGCGGCCGCAATGTGGTAGGGCGGGCTTAATCGAGATGCAGCACCGGGCCGCCGTTGTTGAACCACAGGCGGTTGTCGAAATAGTCGCGCCAGCCGGTGATTTTGCCCTCGTCGTTCAGATCGAACATGCCGATGCAGGGCAGACGCAGGCGCCAGTCGCTGCCGGCCGGATCGTCGTGAAACTTCCAGCAGTCCAGCCGCTCGGTCACCACCACGTTGCCGCGGCCAAAACAGTTGCGCAGTTCCCAGTGCACCCGGGTGGTCAGCTGCATGATGCCGGCCACGATCTTGCGCACGTCGCGCTGGCCCACCACGGGCGCCAACGGCTGGTTGATGTAGACGATGTCGTCCGACAGGCAGGCCATGGCGACGTCCGGATCGAGCGCCTCCCAGGCGTCGATGAACAGCCGGACCTTGAACACATTACGGGCAATTTTTTCGGCGTCGGTCACAACCCCTCCCCTCTTTTTTACGGTGCGTGGCGGGCAAGCCTTAAGTAGGCGGTCACCATACGGGGGATGCAGCGCCGCAAGGGAGCGACGCTTCTGCCAATCTTTGTTACTTTGGTGACATCACCCGGCCGAGCCCAGATGGACCGAACCGTCATCGAACAGCTGCTGATGCCCGTGACCTACGGGCGCCATTTAGCGCGCCGCTTTCCGGTGGGCCCGCTGCTGGCCGGCACGGGCTTGAACCCGCAGGAGCTGGAGCATCGCGACCGGCGGATTACCGTGGGGCAGGCGCTGCAGTATGTGAAGAACGCCCTCGCGCTCGCCGAGGAGCCGGACTGGTATCTGGCCTGGGCCAGCGCGCTGTCTGATCACTTCCACGGGCCCATCAGCCTCGCCTTGATGAGCGCGCCTACGCTAGGCGATGCGCTGGCGGCGTTCGTGCGGTTTTTCCCCGGCCGCGTGCCCTATTTGCATCTGCAGGGCCAGCGGGACGCCGACTGGTGGCGGGTGGAACTGCAGCCGCTGATCGATCTGGGCGACTCCACGCCGCTGCTGATCGAGACCCCGCTGATCATCCTTCAGCAGTATCTGGACACCACCTACGGCGTGGACCTCCGACAGACCCGCATCACGCTGGCCTATCCGCCCACGCCGCACGCCGCGTGCTATGCGCGCTACTTTCAGGGCGAGGTGCAGTTTGCCGCGTCGAGGCATGCGCTGGGGGTGCCGGCGGTGTGGCTTGCGCGACGCAATCTTGAGTTTCAGGCCTCAAGCTGGGCCCATGCGCTGGCCCAGTGCGAGGCGACGCTGGCCAGCAGCGTGGAGCGTTCTACGCTGGGGGATCTGCGACGCCTGCTCAGCCTCGCGTTTGCCCGACCCGAGCGCGAGCGCGCCCTGCCCACGCTGACAGACGTCGCCCGCGAACTGCATCTTGCCCCGCGCACGCTGATTCGCCGCCTGCGCGCTCTGGGCACCACCTATCAGGCCGTGACCGACGACTTCCTCCGCGCCCGCGCGCTGGAACTGCTGGCCAACGACGGCGTAAAAATCAAAGCGGTCGCCGCCGCCCTCGGCTTCACCAACCCGGCTAACTTCGGCAAGGCGTTCAAGCGCTGGTTTGGCGTGTCGCCCGGTAAGTACCGCGCGGGAGAAGGCCGCAGCTAAGCCCCGCGCCAGCGCGCCGCATCTCCGTTAGTATTCCCCTCGGAAGAGCGACATCTCCCGGTGGGGTGCCCGGACTTCAAATCCGGTGGAACCTGCAATGGCAGGTTCGGTGGGTTCGACTCCTACCTCTTCCGCTATTCTCATGCAACGCGCGCATCACCGCCAGCAGCCTCAGAAAGTTTGGGGTCAGAGTAAAAACTCGCACAAACTTTTTCGCACGGCCGCAGTTCGAATAATTTTTACTCTGACCCTAAATGTCCAACTTCAACAGGGAGGAAAATCCAATCAAACCGATTTGCCGGGTTGCGATGCTGGGGCTTTCTTTTTTGATGTCATTTCACGCGTTCGCCGAACAGGAACTCGAGGACGGGCGCTACAGGGCTCGCGTAAGAACGGACAGCGGCACCTATCGCGTCCCCGTCGAAGTCCGTGATGGGCAGGTAGAGTCAATCCGGTGGCCTGATGGTGGTCGCATGAAGCTGCGCGGAGCAGAAGTCGACGAGGACGGAGAGGCCACGGGCCGAAACTATGATGGGGACCGCTTTAAAATCCAGTTAGATGACTGAGTTGGTTCGGCTCATGTGGCGCTGATGTCTGCACTGAGCGTCTGTTCCGTTATGGGTCCGCGTAGGCCGAAATAGTTTTTACTCTGACCCCAAACTTCCGAATGTCCCGAACCCGCGCCCCACCCGGGCGCGGGTCCGCTCATCCTCAACTATTCAGAATCAGCTCGTTATCAATAAACCCGTCGTTGTCTTTCACGAAGCCTTTCCAGATCTTCATGTATTCGACGAAGGTGTTGCTTAAGCCTTCGGCGCGCAGGTGCTCGGCGGAGACCGGGAGGCTGACGGGGACGAAGTTGGGGTCGGCCTGCAGGCGGTTGGGGTAGTCGTGGTGCAGGATCGCGGCGCGGCCCAGCATCACCCAGTCGCAGCCGGCGTCTAGCGCGCGCTGGCAGTCAGCCGCGGTGTTCAGCTTGCCGGCAACGCCCAGTCGCACGCCCTTGCGGTCGAGTTCGGTGAAGTAGGACAGCAGGGTTTTGCCCTGAGCGGCGCTGTCCTCGGGCATCTTGAAGACGTCCCACATCGACATGTCCAGATACTCGATAAGGTCTTCGCGCATCAAGCGGGCGGCGACCTGCACGACCTCGTCGAGCTTCATGCCGAAGCGTTCCGGCGACAGGCGCACGCCAATGGCGAAATCCTTGCCGCAGCGCTGACGAATACCGTCGATGATTTCAAAAATGAGGCTGGAGCGATTATCCAGCGAGCCGCCAAAGCGGTCGGTGCGCTGGTTGATTTCCGGCGACAGGAACTGGGCCAGGATATAACCGTGGGCGCCGTGCAGTTCCACACCATCGAAACCGGCCTGTTCGGCGCGCTGGGCGGCGCGGATGAAGGCTTCGATCATGGCTTCGACTTCCGCGGTGGTCATGGCGCGCGCGCCCCACTTGGCGTTGTCGGAGGCAGACAGCGGCTGCATGCCAATCACGTCTTTCGGCGAGCGCATGCCGCCGTGGTACAGCTGCACCACTGCAATGCTGTTGTTGGCCTTGATGGTCTTGGCGAGGCGGGTAAGGCCGGGCAGATGGTCGTCGGAGAAAATGCCCATTTGGCCCGGGAAGCCTTTGCCTTCGGCCTGCACGTGCGCGGCGCAGGTCATGGTCAGGCCGAAGCCGCCTTCCGCGCGCTTGGTCAGCCAGATGAACTCGTCTTCAGAGCAGACGCCGTCTTCGTGGCTTTGTTGATTGGTCAGCGGGGCCAGCATGAAACGGTTTTTCATGGCCGGTCCGCGCTTGAAAGTCAGAGGGGAAAACAGCGAAGTCATTGGCACTCTCTCAGTCTTTGTAAGGTTCGTGACGTCGGCCCCTGCGCGGGGCGCGGGAGTCGACAAGGGCGATTCTAGCAAGGCCGGGCGGTGCTCGGGTTCATCGGTCGGGGCCCCGCTAACGCGAGGCGGCTCGGTCGCGACCACCAAGCCGCCCCTACTTCGCGACCTTGATCGTAAGCGCCAGCGTTTGGGTCGGCGTCAGGGTGAACATGGCCTCGCTGAAGCGCGGTGCGCGCAAGGCGTGTCGCACGTTGCCCGAAACGCCCCAGGCCTCGGTAGGCACGCCGAAGAAGCTGGTGTCGATGCGGTCGTTGTGGTTCTCGTCTTGCACCACCGCCACGGCCCATTGGCCGGCCGGGACCGCGTGGAATTCGCAAACCGGCCCATTCGGCGTCGCCGTCGCGCGCGCCCTGCGTGCGGCGCTCGAGTCGACCGGAAAGCCCGCTTCACTGGCGAAGAGCGCGCAGACAAGTTGCGCCGCCGCACCGCTGCCGGCCACCCTGACCTCCAAGTCACCTGCGTAGACGGCGGGCGATATCGAGAACAACAGCAGCCAAAGGCGCCAGATCACACTGATGTGCATGGCGGGCCGTAGTCCGGCGCCTATACGAAAATCGACCACAGCGCGTGCCCGATCAAGCGGTTTGGCAGCAGCGTAAACAAGCCTGTGATAACGAGGGCTCCCAGATAAATCGAGATCATCGTCAGCCGGTGCTGCTTCACCCGATGCGCACGCGCCGCACTCACGCCCAGCACCAGCGTCACCAGCGTGAATACCGACAAACCGTGGATCCACGAGTAGCCCGCCGGCCGATGGATGGCGAACGACACGCCGGCCACGCTTGCCATACAGATCACCCAAAGCCAACCGCCGATGCGATGCGCGCGGTGGCCTTTGCGGCCTTTCAACAGCGCGGCACCAAGCATCATCGCACCCAAGGCAAGCACGGTATGCACAACGATGACAGGGGTCCAGGCATAGGCGATAGGCATGGCAAGAGGCTCCTTTGGGGTTCACGGTCCGGCGAATAAATTAGACACCGTCTATCCGAAGCTAGTCATTTAATTAGACATCGTCAAGCCATACACTGCCGCGATGAACACCCGCAAGCCCGGCCGGCCGAAAATCGACCAGACCCGCGACCTCCGCGCGGACCTGCTGAAGATCAGCCGCGAGCTACTGGAAGAAGGCGGACCGAGCCAACTCAGCATGCGCGAGGTTGCGCGCCGCGCGAGTTGTACGCACCAGGCGCCGTATCATCATTTCGAAGATCGCGAGAGCATCCTCGCGGCGCTGGTCACGGAGGGTTTCAACACCTTGGTCCGGGCACTGGCGGCCGCTAACGCACTGGCGGCATCAAAAGGCGTCCGCGCGGCGCTTCTGGCCTCGGCTCAGGCCTATGTGCAATTCGCGCTCAGCCAGCCGGCGGTATTTCGCATCATGTTCAGGCCCGACGTCTGCAACCCGGCGCGTTTCCCCAAGGTGCAGGACGCGGGCGCGCTGGCCCACGCAGAGCTCAACCGCCTCAACCACATCGTCCACCATGAGGCCGCCACAGCTGCCACCGCCGCCATCCTGTGGGCGCACGTGCACGGTCTGGCGTGCTTGATGATCGACAGCCCAGCCAGCGGCGCCATGGGCACCGACCGCACCCGGCGCGCTCATCTGCAGGAGATCAGCGCGGCCTTTGCCGAGATGGTGCTGGGCGCCTCCGCGCCGCGTCCGCGCCGCAGTTAAGCCGCGCCTGCGTCGAGCCCTCGCGCCCCCATCAACAACACAAAGCCCGCCGCGCAGCTCAGCGCGGCAATCACGAAGATGGTGGGAAAACTGGTGGCGAGCGCCACGTAGCCCAGCGCATAGCTGCCGCTGGCGAAACCGATATTGAAGGCGCCGTTGTAGGCGGCCATGGCCTTGCCGCGGGCGTCGCCGGGGGCGTGATCCATGGCCACGGCGTTCAGCGCCGGAAAGAAAATGCCGTGGGTGATGCCGAGCAGGCCGCCGGTCAGTATCAGGCCAAGCTCGGGCAACCAGATCAGCGACAGCGGGGCAAAGATGTAGGGCAGCAGCATGATCTTCGCCACCCGCAGCCGACCCAGCCGGTCGGCCACACCGCCCAGCGTCAGCCGCACACCCATCGCGCAGGCCGAGAACGCCGCGAGATACGCCGCCACATGATCGTAGCCGCAGGCCAGCGCCCACGGCTGGTAGAACGTAAACATCGAGCTGAAGGTCAGCCCGGCCAGCAGCGTGGCGGTCAGGATGCGGGCCATGCCGGGCCGCTTGAGCAAGTCGCCCATGGTGCCGGTGGCCGCATGCGACTGCGGGCGATGCCGCTCCGGAATCAGGCAGGCCAGAGCGGCAGCAATCAGCGAGCCGACCACCGTCGCCCAGAACACCATCGACCAGCCGAACAGATTGGCGCCCCACTCTGCCAGCGCCGGGCCCAGCGCATTTGTGGAGATCATGACCGCACCAAACATGCCGATGGCCTGCCCCATGCGCTCGCGCGGCGCGATATCCGTCGCCAGCGTCGATAGGGCCAGATAGAAAAGCGGCCACCCAATGCCCTGCACCACGCGCAAGCTCCACAGCAGCGGCCCCACGCGGTCCACCAGCAAAAAACCGGCGCAGGCAGCGGCAAACAGCACACAGCCGATGATCACAAACAGGCGCCGGCCGCGACGATCCATCTGCACGCCCGCCATCGGCATACACAGGACCGAGGCCACCAGCGATACCGCGCTAATCCCGCCGATCGTGCCCGCGTCTGCGTCGAGCACCACGGACAGATATTTGGGCAGCAGGAAGTACGCGGAAAACGAGACCCCGATGATGGCGGTGGTAAACAGCAGCAGCACGAACTGCGGCGTGAAGAGCGGTGGCGTCTTGGTGGTCAAGCGGGCGTCAATCCGAAAAGCGCGGCGCGCCGGTGCCGGGGCGTCGACCGCAGGGTAAAAAGCGCAACGGGGCAAACCGTGTGGGGCAGGCTCATGCGGTCGCCACACGCGTCATCATGAACACGCTGTTGGGGTCCTCAAGGTAGCTGCCGAATGGTGCGCACCGCGCGTAGCCGCAGCGCGCATCTAGCGCGATGGCCGTCGTTTGAAGATAGCCGGTCTCCTGCGCGAAGCAGCGCGCGCCCAGCGCCGTGCCTTCGTCGTCGCGCGCCACGCCAAAGATCACCGCCGGCGCCAGCAGTGCGGCGAGGTCAATGCCGTGATGACTCGCCGGCGGATACAGCGGCCGCTGATAGGCATCAAGCGCGTCGATAAGCCGCAGCACATCCGGCTGGGCGGGGGATTCAAGCGCAAGGCGCATGGGCCACGGGGTGCTCGGAGCTGGAAACAGTAGCCGCATTCTCCCCGAAACGGCGCGCGGCGTAAGCCCGCATTCGGAGGGGAAGCACGGCGCATGCGCCAAATCCAATCGCGGCCGACCGACCGCTCGTAAGCCGGGCGCTAGCGGCATCGGCGACTTTCTCCCCGCCGGGTTCTCTGGAAAACCGGCCTCCAGAAAGGCTCTCTGGCCTCCGTTCACCGCTTGCATCACGCAGGTAAAACGCCCGCTTTCCGGCATGGCTTTTCTGCTGGTGCGGGCCGACATCCCGGCGCTACCGTGGGTGTTGGTCCCGCCTCGGAAGCCCTCAATGACTACCAGAAACATCATGGCGATCGTCGTCAGCCTTGGCCTCGCTGCCTGCGCCGCCACCGGCCCCAGCTACACCGCCGCGGTATCCAAACCCCGCCAGGACAGCGAGCGTTCAGCGCGGCTGGTGCTTTATCGGGGCGACAGCGTGGTCTCGCCCTTCGGGATGGCGCGAGTACAAATCGACAACATCGAAGTGGGTGGCGTCGCGGACGCAGGCTTCAACTACTACGACGTGACGCCCGGCGATCACCGCATCGTGGTTGACCATGAGGGGCGTCCGGGCGAATGCCGAATCAAGGCCAGCGTAAAAGCCGGCGACACCGCGTATTTCAAGATCGAGCAGCGAGGCGCCAGCACGGCGTCGATGTTCATCGCTGGCGCCGGCCTGATCGGAGTTGCCGCAGCCATTGCCCTTGAAGGCAGCGGCGAACCCTGCGCTGGCACCTGGGAAATCCGTCCAGTTGGCGCCGAGGCGCTGGAGGAACTGAAAAACCTGAAAGAAACGCAGGGCAACGGTTAGCCCGTCCAAGCGCCGAAGCCAAGCGCGCTCGACCATCGATCGCAGCGAGGCTGTGCGCCGCCATCGCCTATGGTGTGAAGGCTGCTATGCCGGGCGCGCGCCCAAATGGTCGCCACGGCGCCCCACGCAAACCGGCCCCCCGGCGGTCCACACTTGCCGTTCACGGATGCCGCCTCGGGCCTTTCATCCGTTTTGGATGTTAAGGGCCTGAGTCTGTCACGCAGAGCCTGCACACTGCCCAGCCAATTCTTGCCGCAACGATGGCGCGGGTCCTGGACAGGTCATGGTGTTTTCCCGCTGTTTTCAATCACCTCAGTGCCAAATCGCTTGGCTTCTCCGCCAACGCGCCGGCATCGCGCTGTTCTGCAGCCTGCTCTGTGTAGCCGCGCCTGAGGCACGCGCTGCCGAACTGCGCTGCCATTACGACTATGGCGGCGAGCACGCGGTCGTGGCGATTAAGCCGGCTGTCGATCCCTACACAGAAGGCAGCGTGGCGGTCGGGTCTTTTTTGCGACTGCGGATGGTCTGGCAGCGGGCGCCATCGACGCTCGCCGCCCTGCACGTCTACACCTATGCGGTGGGCCCGGACGGGCCGGTCATCGTGCATCAGGGCAGTTGGCCCGAGGCGCAGTTTGCCGCGCAGGGTCCCTACGGCTTTACCGGCTTGCAGCGCGCTTATGAGCCGCCCGGTGCCAGCGAGGTGCAGTACTGGTGCGAGGCGCCGCCGTGAGGCTGCCACGCCTGCTGCTAGGCCTGTGGCTGCTCGGCATGTGCTGCCGGGTTAACGCCGAACCCGGCGTCACGCTCGCCTTTGCCGGCGATTTGATGCTGGACGACGGCCCGGGGCGCGCTATTGCCGCAGGGCGCGACCCCCTGCAGGCCTTCGACAGCCTGCTGCGCGGCGTCGACTACGCGATTGGCAATCTGGAGTGTCCGGTAGGCACTATTGGGACGCCCGTCCCGGGCAAGTTCGAGGTTTTTCAGGCGACGCCCACCGCGCTCGCGGTCCTTAAAGGACGCTTTCAAGGCCTGTCGGTGGCAAACAACCACGCCGGCGATTACGGCCGGGTCGCATTCCTGCACACCATGGCACTGGCAGAGCAAGCGGGCTTTGCGCTGGTCGGCGGCGGGCCCGATTTGCGACGCGCCCACGCACCGCTGTGGATCGAACGAAACGGCCTGCGCATTGCCGTGCTGGCCTACAACGAATTCAAACCGCGCAGCTTTGAAGCCGGCCCGGACTGGCCGGGCGTGGCCTGGAGCGAAGATGCCGCCGTGGTGGCAGACATCCAGGCTGCCCGCGCGGCCGGCGCGGATCTGGTCATCCCGTTCATGCATTGGGGCTGGGAATACGAACCACAGCCCTCTGCGCGCCAGCGCACGCTGGCCCGCGTGATGATCGATGCCGGCGCCGACGTGGTGGTGGGCGGTCATCCGCACGTCACGCAGGGCGCCGAGTACTACCGCGGCAAACTCATCGTCTACAGCCTGGGCAACTTCGTCTTCGACAGCTTCAAGACCGACGCCACCCGCACCGGCTGGCTGTTGCGTCTGGCACTTAACCGCCACGGCCTGACGCGCTGGGACACCCACATCGCGTTCATGGATGAGGACGGATTGCCGCAGCGTAGACCCGGCGCCGCGAGCCCCTGCGGCAAGGCCGGCGACACGCAGGTAGAGAAATGCATCAACCAATAAATCCGCGCGCCGCTAAGCAGTTGCGCCGGGTTACCGACCACCGGAACCCGTGCCGAGCTGCCCTCGCTGCATGCCCGGCGCTTTGACCCCGACTTTCCCAACCCTGGAATTGATCCTCTATGAAGCAAATGACCTTGAAACAAGCGCCGACGCTGCCGCGCCTTGGCCTTGCGAGCGCGCTGGGCGCGCTGCTGTTTACCGCCCAGATTGGGCCCGCCGCGGCCGCCGAAGTCCCCGGCAGCATCCGCATGTTCTCCGTTGGCAAAGGTCAGGCAGTGGACCCGGCTGGCTCGGGGAGCACCCACGAACTTGAACTCCGGGGCACGCAGGAGGCGTTCTTCATCCAGCAAAAACAGGAGCGGGTCGGACAGATCACGCTCAATCCCCGCAGCAATCAGGCCCAGATCACGTTCCGCCAATTTGCCAAAGGCAGTGAGCCGCACGGCGTGACCATGTTCAATGGCGCGCCCTGGGTGTTGCTCGAAGGGAGTTCGGAAGTGGTCCCGCTGCTGGGGCGTACGGGCCGGGGCTTCACCTTGCAGCCCGATCTCTCGCATAACCCGGGCGCCGAAGCCGGACCGCACGGCGTGACCGCCTCCGGTGGCTTGCTGTGGTATGCGGGCAAGGAAGGCAGCGTGTTTGGCTGGGTCGATCCCGCCACCGGTCGGCAGGGTTCGGTCGCCGCGCCCCTGATTCCCGCCGGCGGCAGTTCGGGCGGCGATTCCGCCAAGCCCATCTGGGTGGCGCCGGCCAAAGGCGGCGGCGTTTGGGGAACCGAATTAGCCTCGTCCCGTATTTGTCTGGTGACGGTGAACAGCGCGGGCGTCACCCGCATCAAGGAGTGGACGCTGGGCGACGACGGCGTGACCGACTATCCCATCGGCATCGTGGATGACGGCAAAGGCGGCGCGTGGTTCAGCGTAGAGGGCGAGCCCGGCGACCCGACGGCCTCCGGTTATTTTGGTCACCTGACCGCGGCCGGCAAAATCTACACCTGGACGGTACCCACGCGGTTTGGCCGTCTGGGCGGCCTGTCGCTGGATAAAAACGGCAATCTCTGGCTGGAATACACCACCTCGCTGCAGGCCAATCCCACCGCCACCATTGCCAAGGTGGTGACCAGCAAATTACCTCACCCAGCGAGCGGCGCCGCCACCAAAATGGCAGCGGGCTATCGGCTTAACCTGCTCTCGCCCGGCGCTGCGCTGACCGAGATCCCGGTGCCGCAAGCCTCGGGCCCGGACCACTTCCTGCACCGGATTGTGGTGGACGCCACCGGCAAGCGCGTGTGGTTCAGCGACATCTGGGGCGATCAGGTCGGCGTGTACGTGGTGCCCTGAGCACAACTACCCGGCGCTGTCCGGTGCGCGACCTTAATCCGTCCCACCGGGCAGCGTTCTGGCGGCGGCCATCCGGCGCCCCCTGTGCCACCGCTGCGGCGCTAGCCCACCGGTCCGCGTGGCGCCGGTCGGGCGCGCTCTGCCGGGTGGCCTGCCTGTGGCTGTTGATGGCTGGCAGCGGGATGGTTCAGGCCGCTGACAGCAGCGCCTCGACCGTGCGCCTCGACCTCCCACCCCGACTGCAATGGATGGCCAACTACGGCTACTGCGGCGAAACCTCACTGGTCAGCGCCGGCCTGTACTACGGGCAATACCTCTCGCAATACGACATGCGCAGCGTGGCCTCCCGGCAACTCGCGCAACAGTTGCAGGCGTCCCAGTTGCTGCTCGGGGTCAACGATCAATACGCGGCAAAGCGCCTGCATCTCAAGGCCGTGAGCTGGGTCAGGCCTGCGGGCAGCGGCGACTCGCGCGCATTTTTACGGTGGGTAAAAGACCAGGTGCTGCGCGGGTCGCCGGTGATCATCGGGGTCTACGCCAATCAGTATCTGTTCAATGGTGATACCGCGCCCGCCGCCGGCGACCCGGAATACGACCACATCGTGACCGTGACGGGGGTGAAATCCCGCCACGCGCTGACGCTGCCCGCCGTGTACTACCCGGACGACACCCTGAGCTTCGACGACCACGGCCTGTGGACCCGGGCCAATGGTGATCCGTTGTATACCTTCAGCTACCGCTTTGCCGCGATTCAGGCCACGCGACGTGAGGCCAATCAACCCACGGCGCCGCCCTATTCGCTGGCCGCGGCAGCCCGCCCCTATGGCCTGGTCGTGAGCGGCGTGACCGACACGGCGCAACTCAGCTTGCCGGTGCGCGTGACGACCAACGTCAACGCCGAGTCGCCGGCAATGCGCGAAGGCAGCAGCACGCGACCGGCGCCGATGCCCTTGCGCCTGACGGTGGTGGTGTCGGGCTTGCAGCCGCAGGTGGCCTATCACCTCTATCGCTACGACAAGCTTGGCAGCGTGCCGGATGCCAACTTCAACGCCGCCGCGCAAAAAGCAGCGCAAATGTGGCGCTTTTCAGTGGGGCGCGGGCTGTCACGCTTCGTGCAGACGGTGCCCATCATGTCGAACGAGGTTGCCGTCTTCCGCGCCGTGCCGGCGAGCGCGCCCTGACGCGCGCAGGGCGCGTATTCCCGCCCCGACATGCATCGGCTTTAATGAGAGCCCGACGCACGCGCGCCCTGCCCGGCCGGCATCTTTGGAGATCGTTCATGCGCAAGCCCGCGAGCCATTGGCTCAGTCATGCCGTCGCGCTCATCGAGGCGGACTATCAACGCAGCGCCGACACCCACCTCATCGCGCTGCCGCTGCCGGGATTTGCGCAGCGGGGGATAGACCTTTATCTGAAAGATGAATCCACCCACCCCACCGGCAGCCTGAAGCACCGGCTGGCGCGTTCGCTGTTTCTGTACGCGCTATGCAACGGCTGGCTGCACGAGGACTCGACCGTCATCGAAGCCAGCAGTGGTTCGACCGCCGTCAGCGAAGCCTACTTCGCGCGCCTGCTGGGGCTGCCGTTTGTGGCGGTGATGGCGAAGTCGACCTCGCCGGAGAAAATTGCGCAGATCACGTTCTACGGCGGGCGCTGCCTGCTGGTGGATTCTGCGGCAGCCATTCACGAGGCCGCGCAGGCCGAAGCAGCGCGCACCGGCGGGCATTTCATGGACCAGTTTTTGTACGCCGAACGTGCCACCGACTGGCGTGGCAATAACAATATCGCCGAGAGCCTTTTCCTGCAGATGGCGCGCGAGCGGCATCCCGTGCCGCGCTGGGTGGTGGTGGGCGCGGGCACCGGCGGCACCAGCGCCACCCTGGGGCGCTACATCCGCTATCGACGACATCACACCGAGGTGCTGGTGCCGGACCCGGAGGGCTCGGTGTTTGCCGACTACTACCGCGACGGCAACGCCGCGCGCACCGCGCCGGGTTCGCGCATTGAAGGCATCGGCCGGCCCCGGGTGGAGGCGAGTTTCATCCCCAGCCTGGTGGACCGGTTGGAGACGGTCAGCGACCGCCAGTCCATCGCCGCCATGCGTGTACTGTCCGCGCTGCTGGGGCGGCGCGTCGGGCCGTCTACCGGCACCAACCTGGTCGGCCTGCTGCTGCTAGCGAATGAAATGGCCAGGCGCGGCGAGGCGGGGTCGCTGGTGTCGCTGCTATGCGACTCCGGCGAGCGCTACCTGCAGAGCTTTCACCATGCGGACTGGGTCGACGCGCAGTTCGGCGACTGCAGTGCCGAGGAAGCCGCGATTCGCGCGCAGTTGGCAGGCGCCTAGGGGCCGGTCGCGCAGACCGAAGCCCTGAGTCGCGGCGTTGCCGCTCCCACTGGTGTCGTGGGAGGGGCTTATTGCCCCGACTGAGGCTGTCGCGGGCTTGGGGATGGAGTCGCGGCGTTGCCGCTCCCACTGGTGTCGTGGGCGGGGCTTATTGCCCCGACTGAGGCTGTCGCGGGCTTGGGGATGGAGTCGCGGCGTTGCCGCACCCACGGCCAATTCACGACTGCGCGCGATGCTGGCGTTGGCACATCCCCCGAAGCACAACGCACCGTCCTGCTGACCGCTCGCGGCACGCCGACTAGACTGCGGGCTGGTGCCTTTGCAGGAATAGCCCCATGTCGACCGACTTTCCGCCCGTGCCGGTGCACGACCTTGTGCTCGTCATTACCCACTTGCAGAACGACTTCTGGCATCCGGATGGCCGGGGTTACAGCTTCACCCGCGACACGCTGCCCTTCCCGGATACCAAAGACCGCATTGCCTCGGTAATCGCCGCCTGCCGCGCGCAGGGCGTGCCGATCATCTACCACAACGAAACCTTTCGCCCCGGCCATCCGGAGCTCGCGATCCGCCGCGGCGGCTACGTGCGCGGCTCCGGACGCGTATTGCGCCTGCCCGAAGAAAACATGGCCGTGCGCGGCAGCTGGGGCGCCGCGACGCTGGACGAACTGAAGCCGGAGCCCGGCCGTCCGGAGTTTGAAATCGATAACGCCAAGGTTGATCCCTTCACCTGCAGCGAGTTTCAGACCTTGCTGCGTAACCTCAACCGCAACGTCATCGTACTGGCCGGCCTTGCCACCAACTTCGGCATTGAAATGACCGCGCGCAGCGCCAACGAGCACGAGTACGGCGTGGTGGTGTTATCCGACTGCACCGACCGCATGCTGGGCGCCTACAGCGAGGCGACGCTGGAGGTGCTGCTGCCCTACTTCGGCCGCGTGATGGACTCGGCGACCTTCATCGCCGAACTCGGTACGACCTAAGGCTGACCCTCACGCGCTAAGGCAGCGACTGCTCCTCATCCAGCAGGGCGCGCACGCGCTCTGCCGGATTAATCAGGGTCTTCAGGTAGCGCTGTGCCTGTAGCCGGCTGGCGTCTTCCCTGATCCGCAGAATCTGGTCGTCGACCGTTTCTTCGTGAAACGCGGCCTTGGTCAGCATCACCACCAGCTCCAGCGCCAGCACCAGCGCGAACAACACCGCCCAGAACGCCCGCGCGTGCGGCTTGTCCTGCAGGTAGCTGACCAGCGCCTCCATCCGGGCCAGCAGGCCGGCCTCTTCCTGCGCGCGCGCCACCGCCGCCTGCAGCGCCGTGGCCTGTGAGGTCTCGAGTTGCGCCAGCGCCTGCGTCGCCTGCAGATAATCCTGGCGCAGCAACTCGGCCTGACGCGAGAGCTCGCGATAGATCGGGCCCAGGCTGGCCTTGCCGCTGCCGCAACGCCCATTCGCCTCGCAGTTCGCCGCGGCCTGCGTACGCTGCCATTCGTCTCTCACGCGCGCCACATGCGCCGTGACCTGCTCGCGCTGCTGGCGCATCTCAATCGCCAGCCGCGCCTCGATACCGTCTTGCAGCGACTGCGCAATTTCCTTTTTGAAGAGCACCAGATCAAAAGTCGACGCCGCCAGCAGCGCCACCAGCAGCGCGAGCGTCACCCGCAGGAGCCCGACGCTGAGGCTGCGCGGCACGGCGAGGATCAGACGCTCCAGCACATACACCAGACCGGCGCAGAAGAGACTGACCCACAGCGCCGACCACGGGGCCAGTGCGAACACCTCCGTCGCCACCGCATGGCTGGTCAGCGCCCACAGGGCCACCGGAATGTGCATGGCAAGCCCGAAGGCCTTGATGCGCGCCCGCGTTGACGAATGCAGACGCGGCAGCCGTCCCAGATCTTCGCCCACCAGCAGGGCGCAGTAGTGCAGGAACATCTACAGGGCTTCTTCAGCCACACTGGCCATGAGCTGGAACTCGACCGCCGTCTTCACCCCGCGGAGAAAACCAATCTGATACTGATTGAGCGCCTCCAGCACCCAGCCTTTGCCGTCGGCCGCCGCCAGAATTTCGCTGCGCAAGACGCCGATTTCGCGCTCTACCCGTTCGCAGGCCAGCTGCAGCCGTCGCTCCACGCCACGGTCGAGGCCTTCGGTTTCGAGCAGACTGTCCTGCAGTCGAAAGTGTTCTGCGATGCGTCGCTCCACCAGGCTTTCCAGCAGCTTCTGAAAGCCTGCGATCAGGCCGTGCCGCCCCTGCTCCAGCGCCTCGCGGCTGCGATAGGTCGCGCCGTCATGCGTGCCCTGAGCCAGATGGTCGTCTTTGAAAAACTGCAGCAGCTGCGGCGCATCGAGCAAGCCGGCGCGGCCCGTCGACGCGCGGCCCGGGGTCGTGTCGGCCTGCGCGCTGTCTGGCGCAGCAGACACGCCGGAGGCCGCGAAATGCGGGTTGATGTGGGGCAGGAAGTCCACCACGTTGTCCGGCGCTGGCCGCGACCGTGGGCGCGGCGGCTCGCCGTAGGGCGCCGCCACTACCCGCTCGTTCGCTTTGAAGAAAATAGATTTGAATAATCTCATGGTGGTTCGTCTACTCCCGGCATCGGTGTGTCGTTACGGCTCTCGGGCCACGGGGGTCGCAGGCACGCGCTGCCTGCGCACCTGAAAGCCCCACAGAACAGGAAGACGACTGCGTTTAAAAATGTTTAGGAAAATTTTTCTGCCCGCGGCCGCGCCCGCGCTCCCCGGCATAAACTAGAGCCGCTCCGCCACAGGATTTGCGCATGAACAGCCCCGCTGACCTTGCCCCCAAGCCCGCCACGCTCATCGACGACCGCCCGGCCGATGGCATCTTCGGCGTGCATCACGACGCGTTTCTCAATCCCGCGCTTTTCGAGCTGGAAATGGCCCGGATTTTCGAATCCACCTGGGTCTACGTGGGGCTGGAAAGCGAGGTCGCGAAACCGCACGACTACGTCACGACCCAAATAGGCCGGGTGCCGGTCATCATCAGTCGCGATGCCAACGGCCAGCTGCACGGCCTGCTCAACAGCTGCCGGCACCGGGGCACGCTGCTCTGCCCGCTGAAGAAAGGCCACCAGCGCGTGCATGTGTGCCGCTATCACGGCTGGACTTACGACAGCGCGGGCCGCTGCGTGAGCGTGACTGGCAAGGAATCGGCGCAATACCCGGCAGCATTTATGGCCGACAACCACGACCTCGTGCCCGTCGCGAAGGTCGAAAGCTACCGCGGTTTCATTTTCGCCAGTCTCTCGGCGCAGGTGCCCACGCTGGCCGAGCATTTGGGCGATGCGCGGATTTTTCTGGATCTGGTCGCCGACCAGGCGCCCGAGGGGCTCGAGTACGTACCGGGCAACGTCAGCTATACCTTCGATGGCAACTGGAAGTTCCAGTTCGAGAACGGGCTCGACTACTACCACTTCTTCCCCACGCACGCGTCCTTCGTGCAGATCCTGCGCCAGCGCCCGCCGGCAGAGGTGCCGCCGGATATGGCCACCGATCTTGCCGACCCGGACCCGGAAGCTTCGGCCAGCTTCAGCTTTCCCTACGGCCACGCCGTGACCTGGTCGGTGGGCCTGGGCGGTCAAGGTCCCGACCGCCGCCCGCTGCCGCGGGATACCCAACGGCTGGCCGCGCTGCGCGAGCGTTACGGCATGGAGCGCGTGAAGTGGATGCTCCGCCAGCGCAATCTGACCATCTTTCCCAATCTGCAGATCGTGGACATCCAGTCCCTGCAACTGCGCTACTGGCAACCGCTGGCGGTGAACAAAACGCGCATGCACTCGCACTGTTTGGCGCCGATAGGCGAAGCGCCGGCAGCGCGTGCGTTTCGCATTCGCCAGTACGAGGAGTTCTTCAACCACAGCGGGCTTGCCACCTCCGACGACAACCTCATGTACGCCTTCTGTCAGGACGGCTATCCCGCCGCCGCCGGCCGCATGGCCAGCCAAGGCTATGCGCGCGGTCTGGCGCCGGCGGGTGAGCGCCGCTATTGCGGCGACGAGCTGGGTCTCGGTTCGCCCCACTGGACCTACGGCAATCGCGAATATGGCGACGAAACCTGTTTCCATGCCGGCCACCGCGAGTGGCTGCGCCTGATGAGCCGCGAGGACACCCCATGAATACCCCGGACGCCAGCGCGATTGCCAACGAGCTGCTCGTGCGCGAAGGCTTTTTGCTCGACCGCCGCGACTGGGCCGCGTGGCTGGCGCTGTATACCGAAGATGCCGTGTTCTGGGTGCCGGCCTGGCGCGACGAGCACAGCGAAACGGATGACCCCGAGACCGAAATCTCCCTCATCTACCACACGCAGCGCGAAGGTCTGGAAGAGCGCGTGATGCGACTGCGTTCGCGCACCTCGCTGACCACCATGCCCATGCCCCGCACCACCCACTTCATCGGCAATCTGGGCGTGACCGGCGCCAGCGCCACCCGCATCGACGCGCGCTGCAGTTTTCAGGTGCAGATTTTTGAGCCGCGCACGACCGTCCAGCGCGTGCATTTCGGCTACTACGAAGTGGCGCTGGTGCGCTCGACCGGGGACTGGCAGTTCGCCAGCAAGAAAATCCACCTGCAGAACGACAGCGTTTCTCCGGTGCTGGATTTCTATTTGCTGTGACGGCCGATGCGCCATCTGGCGCCGGCACTGCGCGGGCCGGTCACTCAAGAATCTGCTAGCCGAAGCCGATGTGCAGGGCTGGCTTGCTCGCAGCGCGCGCCCCCTCTGCCCGGGGCCGCCCGCCGGGCGCCACCGGCAGAAACCAAAGGCTTAGCACGATGTCACTTCACGCAGATCGGCGCACAGCCGCCCGCAGCCCGCGCGGCTATTCCTTCCTCTGGCTGCCGGGCACCGGCCTGATGGGCAGCGTCCATTTTCCGGTCAAGGCCCTGATCATTTCCGTCATGTTTCTGCTGCCGGTGGCTCTGCTCGGGTACTACTTCGTCACCGCACAGAACGCCCAGATCGAGTTCAGCGCAAAGGAGCGCGTGGGCGTTAGCGCCTTCCAGCAGCTGGTGCCGATCTCGGGCGCGCTGCTGACGGTGCGCGATGTCAGCCGCGCCGCCGCTGGGGGATACGACGGGGCGGCGTCGATCGGCATCGGTAAGGACCAGATGCAGCACGCACTCGAGGCGTTCGAGCAGCAGCTTGGCGCCGCCGGCGATCCGCTCAGTCTGCGCGCAGACTTCGACGCCTTGCGCGCCGCCTGGCAGCTAGCGGTGCAGTCCCCCACCGGCCTCAATGCCGACGGCAGTTCGGTCTATGACGCGGTCAACGAGAAGCTGGGCAAACTTGTCGGCAGCATAGGCGACAACTCCAATCTGGCGCTCGACCCGGACATCGACACCTACTATCTCTTCAGCACGATCAACATCCTGCCGCAGCTACGCTCTGACCTGGGCCAGATCTGGGCTTGGGGGACCTACGCCCGCGAGCGGCATGCGGCACAGCAGGGGGCACTGGCCACGGGCGATGTGATCCGCTACGCGGTGTGGAGCGCCAATGCGCAGACCGGGCTCGGCACCGCGCGGGCTTACCTTGCCAAGGTGTTCGCCGCCACGCCGGCCGCGCAGGCAAAGCTCGACATGGGCTTCTTTGAACAGGCCGACGCCTTTATGGCCGCCGGCGGCGACGCGCAAACTCAGGAACAGGGCGAGGCCGCAGGCGCGCTTACCTTTTTTAGCACCGGTGAGGAAGTGGCGCAGCGCCTGCAAGGCTTTTATGCGAAGGCGCTGCCGACGCTGGATGAGCGTCTAGCGGCGCGCATCGACGGCTTGCGGCAGAAGATGCACTGGGCGGGCGCGATGGTGTCCGGGGTCTTGTTGCTTGCCGTCTATCTGTTCTACAGCTTTTTTCTGGTCACCAGCCACGGCCTGCGATCGGTGCGACAGCAGCTCGTCGAACTGGCCGACGGCGACCTCAGCCAGCCGCCCGCCGCACCGCGCACGCGCGATGAAATTGCAGAGGTGCTGCGCTCGCTCAGCACGGTGCACGGCGTGCTGGAGCGCTTTCGGGCGGCGCAAAGCGAAATGGCCAAGCAACACGACGCTGGCGTCATTTCGCATCAGATGCCGGCCGCCGAACTACCGGGAAGCTACGGCGCGCTGGCCGCCGGGGTGAACGCAATGGTGCAGTCGCATCTGGAGCTGAACGCACGCGCGGTCGACCTGATGGATCAATATGCGAACGGGCGCTTCAACGAGAGCATGGAGCCGCTGCCGGGACAGAAGGCGCGCATCACCGAGGTCGTGAACGCGGCCAAGGCGCAAATGGCACGGGCCGCCGCCGCCGCGACATTTAACCAGCGCATTCGGCTTTCGCTGGACAGCCTGCCGGTCAGCGTGACCGTCACCGACGCAGACGCGCATCTGGTACACGCCACGCCGCCGGCCAAGGCGCTGCTGAAGCGCTTGGGTGGCCCATCCTTTGATACCGAGGCCTTCTACGGTAACCCGCTCCGAACGCTGTTCAGCAACACCCGGGACGCGGACGGCTTTGACCATGCGGTGCGTTCCGGCGAGACCGTGGACATGGAAATCGAGGGTCGCAAACTGCGGCTGCTCGCGCGCGCCGTGCACGACGAGCGGGGCCAGCCGATGGGTCACATCATGCAGTGGGACGACCGTACCGACGAGATTGCGGCCGAGCAGGAGGTTTCGGCCATCGTGAGCGCCGCGGTCAACGGCGACCTCAGCGGACGCATCAACATGGCCGGCAAGACCGGCTTCTTCGGCAATCTCTCAGCCGCCATGAACCAGCTGCTCGACACCAGCGAGGGCGTGATGAACGACACGGCGCAGGCGCTATCGGCCTTGGCGCAAGGCGACCTGACCCACCGCATTACGCGCGAGTACGCGGGCCTCTTCGGCGAGGTCAAGCAAAGTGCCAACGCCACCGCAGAGCGCCTGACCCGCGTGATCGGCGAGGTGCGCGGCGCGTCGGATGCACTGACCGTGGCCGCCTCCGAGATCAGCGCGACGGCGCAGGCGCTGTCGCAAGCGGCCAGCCAGCAGGCGGCCGGCGTTGAGCAAACCACGAGCAGCGTCAACCTGATGTCGGCCTCGATCGCGCGGAACAGTGACAACGCCCGCGTCACCGACGGCATGGCCAGCAAGGCCAGTCAGGAAGCGCTGGAGGGCGGCAGCGTGGTCGGCCAGACGGTGGCGGCTATGCGGAAGATTTCCACCACCATCGGGATCGTGGACGACATCGCCTACCAGACCAACCTGCTGGCGCTGAACGCGGCCATTGAGGCGGCCCACGCCGGCGAACACGGCAAAGGCTTTGCGGTGGTGGCCGCCGAGGTACGCAAGCTGGCCGAGCGCAGCCAGTTGGCCGCGCAGGAAATCGGCGATTTGGCCGGCACCGGCGTGTCGACCGCGGAGCATGCCGGGCGCCTGCTGGACCAAATCGTGCCCAGCATTCAGAAGACCAGCCAGCTCGTGCAGGAGATTGCCGCAGCCAGCAGCGAGCAGCGCGACTCGGTGACGCAGATCGGCAGCGCCATGACGCAGCTCAATGAGACCACGCAGCAGAACGCCTCGGCCTCTGAGCAGCTGGCTGCCACCAGCGAGGAGCTCTCGGGCCAGGCCGATCAGTTGCAGCAAAGCATCGCGTTCTTCAAAACCGGCGCACAGCTGGCCGCAATGCCCAGCCGGGTCCCCGGCTTAGCTGCTGCACCCGGACGACGCCCGCAGCCGGAGCGCGGTAGCGGCGGCCATTTCAGTCGGTAGTGCGGCGAGCGCAGCCCGGGAATCCTCGGCGCATTCGCCAAACCTCATCCCGACCGTCGCGCCTACAGGGGTGGCGTGATAGTCCCCGGCGCGGCGGTTCCTGCCGCTGGCGGCGCCGTAAATCCACGACACACCGCCGCCAGCTTGTGTCCGTCGGGGTCGCGCACATAGGACGCGTAAAAGTCCGGGTTGTAGCGCTGCCGCAGCCCGGGCGCGCCCTCGCAGGCCCCGCCATGCGCCAGCGCCGCGGCGTGAAAGGCGTCTACCGCCGCCCAGCTTGCCGCCTTCAGCGCGACCATACTGCCGTTGCCCACGCTGGCCGCCCCGCCGTTAAACGGTTTGCAGATCCACAGCGCAAGCTCGCGCCGGCCGTCGTCCTCATAGGTGCCCCAGCCAATCCACTCGCCGAAGTCTTCGTCGCCAGTGTCACAGCGGGCAAGGCCCAGTGGCGCCAGCACCGCATCATAGAAGCGGGCGGTGCGCAGAAGGTCATTGGTGCCAAGGCAAAGGTAGGTGAACATGCCTGCGCTTTCCGAGTTGATCCCGCTTACGACAGATCCACCCCGTCGTAGCCCTTGTCGGTACAGCGCTGCAGCGTGCGCGCGTATTTCGGGCCGCCGCCGACGTAAATGTTGTAGCGCGTCTTGCCGTATTCGTGCCCCGGCAGGTTGCCGTTGTAGCCCGTGATCCAGCTTTTGGCTTTGCCCATCAGCACGCCCTGATACATGTCTTTCACATGCTGGTGCCAGTGCTGTTCCGGCGCTTCCTGCGCGTTGAAGCGCGTATAGCCGTGCTGCCAGAGGTATTCCAGGAACGGCGTCACCCAGTCGACCGCCAGTTCCGCGCCGCGCGGGAAATTGGTGGCCGCGGTCTGCGGCCCGGCCAGCATCACCAGATTCGGCATGCCGCTGACCATGAGCCCGAGGAAGGTGATCGGACCGTCGGCCCATTTGTCGCGCAGCTTCAGCCCGTTCGCGCCCTGAATGTCGATTTTGTCGAAGGCGCCGGTGAAGGAGTCGAAGCCGGTGGAGTAGATGATGACGTCGAATTCAAAGCTGCGGTCGGTGGTGCGCAGGCCCTCGGGGGTGATCTCCGCAATGGGCGTCTCGCCGGAGTCCACCAGTTCCACGTTGTCGCGGTTGTAGGTCTCGAAGTAGCCGGTTTCCAGCGGCACGCGCTGGATGCCAAAGCCGTGATCTTTGGGAATGAGTTTTTCGGCCAGCGCCTTGTCGTGCACCCGGCCGCGAATGCGCTCCGCGATATAGGCCGAGAACTCCGCATTGGCGGCCTCGTCGGTGAAAATTTCCACGAAGTTCTGCAGCCAGATCCCGAAGCCCGGACCGTCGTAGAGCCGGTCCCAGAGTTCGCGACGTTCGGCCGGCGTGACGTCGTAGAAGCCCCGCCGGTCAGGCTCGTGCTCGAAGCCGCCCGGGGTGCGCGCGCACACGGCAAAAATCTCCTCGTAACGGGCGCGGATTTTGGCCATTTCGGCCTTGTCGATTTTCGCGTTGTTCAGCGGCGCGGCCCAGTTGGGGCGGCGCTGAAAGACCGTGAGCCGCCCCGCCACCTTGGCCACTTCGGGAATGATCTGGATCGCGGTTGCGCCGGTCCCGATGATCGCCACGCGCTTGCCGGTGAGGTCGGGCTGGTCGTGCGGCCAATTAAAGGGATGGAAGGACTGCCCCTTGAAGGTCTCCATGCCTTTGAAGCTGGGCCGCGTGGGAATCGACAAAATGCCCAAGGCCGTGATCACGAAGCGCGTGGTGAGACTGCGACCGTCGGCCAGCGTCAGCCGCCAGGTGTCGGTCTGCTCGTCGAAGTGCATCGAGACCACCCGACAGTTGAACTGCATGTGCTTGCGCAGATCGAACTTGTCGGCCACGAAATTGAGATAGCGCAGCGTCTCCGGCTGCGGCGAGTACCACTCGGTCCAGTCCCATTCGTCCAGCACTTCCTTCGAGAACGAATAGCCGTAGGTGAAGGACTCGGAGTCGAAGCGCGCGCCCGGATAGCGGTTGTTGTACCAGGTGCCGCCCAGATCGCTGTAGGCCTCCAGCAGGGTGGCTTTCACCCCCAAATCGGCCAGCCGTTTGATTTGATAGATGCCGGCTACGCCGCCGCCGATCACGATGACTTCGTAGTCGCGTGGCGCGTTGGCGCGGGCATTGTCGGCGGATCGGATTGCGGTAGAAGTCATCGGCGGTCTCCGTCATCAGACTGTGCTGTAAACACCGGTCGGCCCAGGCCGGCCGGCTTGAAAAAATCACGCCCTCCACGCCACATCCTGCGGCCTCCTCTCGCGCCTCACTGCCGGGACAGGTTTCGCCCATCGGGGCTGTTGAGCGCCGGCACACGGCACTTCAGGATTCGTCGGGGGCTGGCGTGCGGCAGGACTTTTTTGACCCGCAGCCCGGCTCCGGATGATGGGCGGCAGGCGCCGATTACTCAAGCCTGCGCCGCGTGACGCGCGGCGCCCAAACGGGTAAGACTGCCGGCCTGTTCCCGTCCGCCAACGCAAGGAATTGCCCATGACCGCCGACCACCGTCTTGACTACGAGGTCTCCGAACGCATTGCCGTCATCGCGCTGAACCGCAAACCGGTGAACGCCATCGACCACGCGATGATCGACGCCATCCACGCCGCGCTCCGGCGGGCCGACGCCGACCCCGAGGTGCGCGCCATCATTCTCACCAGCGCCCTGCCCGGCATGTTCTGCGGCGGCATGGATCTGAAAATGGTCGCCGCCGGCAGCACGCAGGATCTGCGCGAGTTCGTCTACAAGTTCTACATGGAGACGATGAACATCCAGTACGCGCTGACCAAGCCGACGCTGGTGGCCATCAACGGCCCGGCCCGCGGCGCGGGCATGACGCTAGCCATTACCAGCGATCTGATACTGGCCGCGGATGACATTGATCTGGGCTATCCAGAAATCGACATCGGGCTCATCCCGGCCATTCACTACGCCCATCTGCCGCGCCAGATCAGCCGCCACAAGGCCTTTGAACTGCTGTTTGGCGGCCAGCCGATTCCCGCCGCCGAAGCGGTGGCGCTGGGGATCATCAACCACGCCGTGCCGCGCGAGTCGCTGCTGGAGAAGGCGCGCGCGATGGCCACCGTGCTGGCCGGGAAATCCCCGACCATCATGGCGCTGGGCCGGCAGTCGTTCATGCGGGCGAACGATCTGGACTATCGACGCAACGTCGAGAACCAGATCGAAACGCTCTGCAATATCTTCAGCACGCCGGATGGGCGCGAAGGCATTCAGGCCTTTGTGGAAAAGCGCCCGCCGCGCTGGCAGTAGGCGCGCCTCAGCGGGCGAGGATCTGGTTCAGCGCCGCGCGGAGCGGCGTCACCGGGTCGGCGGACAGACGCTCAAAGCGCGCCGCCACGTGCTGGTCGGGGCGCACCAGCAGCGCGCCGCTGTCGCCAATCTCCCGCACGCGCGCCCAATCGCCGCTGTGGTCCTGCCAGTCACAGCGCGGACCAATGACGACCGTGCCAATCGATAAGCCCAGCGCCTCCGCCAACATCGCCGCCGCCTGCGCCCAGGGCTCGCCGCCGATGCCGGTGAACAGCGTGAAGCGGCCGTGGCCGCACAAATCGAGCGTGGAGCACCTGCGCCCGTCCGCTGCGTGCAGCCACACGTGCGGCAGGCGCGCACCGGGGAAGGTCGTTGGCTGATAGTGCAGGTCGGCGTCGCGCGTGAAGCCCGGATCGGCGCTGCCGTCGGGGCACACGGCGCTCGATTGATAGCGCTGGTTCATTTCCACGCCGTGCGCGTCGAACTCATAGGCCTTGAACGCAATGGCCTGACGAATGGCCTCACGCTGCGCCTCTGCCGCCGGCGTCGCGTCGCAGCGCGCGTCCATGTTCTGCTGCATGGTGACCGGATCCACCGACTCGAGCAGCCCCAGCGCCTTGAAGATCGGCCCGAACTCCTCGATCGACTGATTCGCCCGCCGCACAATCTGCCGCGCCACCGGCGCGCGCTCTGCGGTGTAGGTCTCGAGCAGCCCGGGACCTGCCTGTTCCTTCAGCACCAGCGCCATCTTCCACGCCAGATTGAAGGCGTCCTGAATAGAAGTATTGGACCCCAGTCCGTTCGAGGGCGGATGCCGATGGGTCGCGTCGCCCATGCAGAAAACCCGACCGTTGTGCAGGCGCGTGGCGTACTGGTTATTGACCGTCCAGGTCGAGACCGACTGCAGTTCCACCGGCAGATCCGGCACGCCCACAAGATCCCGCACCACCTTCACCGCAAAGGCTTCGTCCACCGCGGGTTCACCCTGCTGAATGTCGTAGCCCCACACGATCAGCCACTCGTGCCAGGGCCTGATCATGCGCACCAGGCCCATGCCTATCCCGCCCACGTTGGAACCCGGCTGCAGCACCCAGTACAACACCGAGGGGCGATGCGCGACGTAGCGCGAGAGGTCGGCCTTGAACAGGATATTGATCGACCCGCCCACCCCCATGCTGCCTTCAAACGGCAGCCCGGCGTGGGCCGCCACCAGCGAGTTGCCGCCGTCGGCACCAATGAGATAGCGCGAACGCACGCTGATGGTCTGCTCGGTGAGCCGGTCGTAGAGCGTGGTGGTAACGCCTGTCGCATCCTGCGCATGGTCGATGTACTCGGTCGACATTCGCGCCTGCGTGCCGCGCGCGCAGGCGGTCTTGAACAGCAGCGGTTCCATGAAGGTCTGCGGCAGGTCGTTCATGTGGCAGGGCGAAGCCAGCTGGTGCGCGGCGCGCGACAGCGGGTGCGTGCCCCAGGTCGACAGCCGCCCGATCTCTTCGCCCGCCAGCGAGGTGCAGAACACGTTCTGGCCCATCAGGTCCTGCGGTGTCGCGTGCAGATAGGCCTCGGCCTCGACGTCGGCGCCCAGATCGCGCAGCACCTCCATGGTCCGCTGGTTGGTGATGTGGGCGCGCGGCGTGTTGGCCAGCCAGCGGTAGCGGTTCACCACCAGATTCGCCACCCCGTAGCTCGAGAGCAGCGCGGCCATCGCCGAGCCCGCCGGGCCGGTGCCGATAATCAGAACGTCGGTGCTCATGCTGGCCATAGTCGGGTTCCTTGCGTAGGGCGTTGGGCTTAAACACGATGGGGCGGGCGGGTCTTCGGCGAGAGCGTGGCGCGCAGGCCGGCATCGATCAAGCGCTGCACGCCGGCCTTGTGGACTAATAGCGGTGTCGGTCTGCGGGTTGCAGTGCAAGATTGACCCGCGAAGGGCCGGCTCCCTAGAGTAGGCTTTATACCCATGGGGGTATGAAGCCGACGCGATCGCCACGGTGAGGAGCAGACCAGGCATGCAAGAAAAAACCCCGCCCCGCGGCCGCCTGCGCACAGAGCCGTCGCTGGCCGCGCCACCCGGCCGACGCCTGTTCCTGCGCCAACTGGCCGGCGGCGCCGTGCTCGGAGCCGCAGCGGGCGCCGCGGCAGATCCGCTGCCGGTGCCGGACAGCGCGAAACAGTTGGGCAAGCCGGTGGCGAGCAGTCCTTACGGCCAGCCCTCTCGCTTCGAGGCCAACATCACCCGGCGCCAAAGCCCCGGCCTGACCCGCACCAACGAATCCTCCATCGCCTTTACGCCGCTGCAAAACCTGTTCGGCATCATCACGCCCAACGGCCTGCACTTTGAGCGCGACCATGCCGGCCTGCCGGACATCGATCCGGCGCAGCACCGCCTGGCCGTCCACGGACTGGTCGCGCAGCCGAAGCTGTTCAGCATGGACGACATCCTGCGGCTGCCCTCGGTCTCGCGGCTACATTTCATCGAATGCGGCGCGAATTCCGGCATGGAGTGGGGCAACGTCGCGGTGCCAACGGTGCAGTTCACCCACGGCATGCTGTCCTGCGCGGAGTACACCGGCGTGCTGCTTTCCACCGTTCTCGATGCAGTGGGCGTTGACCTCAAACGCGCGCGCTATCTGCTGGCTGAAGGCGCCGATGGCGCGAGCCTCACCCGCACCATTCCGCTATCGATGGCGCTGGACGATGCGCTGCTGGTCTACGGCCAGAACGGCGAGATGCTGCGCCCGGAAAACGGCTATCCGCTGCGCCTCGTTGTCCCCGGCGTGCAGGGCGTATCCAGCGTGAAATGGCTACGCCGGCTGGAGCTGGGTGACGCGCCCTGGCACACTCGCGAAGAGACGCTGCACTACTCCGACCTCATGCCCAACGGCATCAGCCGCCAGTTCACCTGGATTCAGGAAGCGAAGTCCGTCATCACCTCGCCCTCGGCGGGCATGACGCTCCTCGACAAAGGCGGGTATTACGAAATTACCGGGCTCGCGTGGTCCGGGCGCGGGCGTATCAAGCGGGTGGACGTCTCGACCGATGGCGGTCGCTCCTGGCACACCGCGCGTCTGCAGGAGCCGGTGCTAAGTAAAGCCCTCACCCGCTTCCGTCACGACTGGGTGTGGGACGGCACGCCGGCGCTGCTGCAAAGCCGCTGCATGGACGACACGGGCTATGTGCAACCGCTGCTGCGCCAGCTGCGCGAAGTGCGCGGCACGCGCTCCATTTATCACAACAACGCGATTCAGACCTGGCAGGTGGCGGCCGACGGCGGGGTGCACAATGTGCAGCTCTAGACTGCTGGCGCTCGGCCTGTGGCTGATCGCGGCCAGCGCGAGCGCCGCGCCGGCCTGGGAGGCGCTGGGCAAGCCGCTGGCCGCCGATGAAATCGCCAGCTGGGACATCGACGTACGTCCCGACGGCGTCGGGCTGCCGCCGGGTCACGGCTCGGTCGACGAAGGGCAGGTCGTTTACGACACCCACTGCGCGAGCTGTCACGGCACGTTTGGCGAAAGCACCGACTATCTCGCGCTGGCCGGCGGGGTCGGCTCGCTGGGCACCGCCACGCCCCAGCGCACGGTGGGCAGCAAGCTCGATTACGCCACAACGCTCTGGGACTACATCAACCGCGCGATGCCATTTAATCGCTCGAAAGCGCTCAGCGTGAACGAGGTCTACGCGGTGACCGCCTATGTGCTCAACCTGAACGACATCCTGCCGGCCGACGCCGTGCTGGACGAACACAGCCTGCCGCAGATCGAGATGCCGAACCGCAAGGGCTTTACCCAGGCCCACGGCATGATGCGCGCCGATGGTAAGCCCGATGTGCGCAATACCGCCTGCATGAAGGACTGTCTGCAAACGCCGCCGCAGGTGAGTTCGGCACTGCCCGCGGGCTTTACGCATCAGCTGTATGGCGAGATTGGGCCGCATTTCCGGCAGTTTGTGGTCGCCGCACCGGCCGCCGCCGCGCCGACCCCGGCAGCGCTCGCCGCCAGCAACGGCTGCCTCGCCTGTCACGCCGCCCAGCAGACGCGCGTGGGCCCGGCTTTCGCCGACGTGGCGCGGCGCTACGCGGCGGTGGCGGACGCGCCGGCGCAATTGCGCCAGAAAGTCCGCGCCGGCGGCAGCGGCGTCTGGGGCAGCGCGCTGATGCCGCCCCAGACCACCGTGACGGACGCCGCGCTGGATCAGATACTCGGCTGGATTCTGGCCGGCGCAGCCGCGCCCTGACCCCTGTTACCTTTGAGGAGTACACCCCCATGATGCTTGCGCGTCGACGCTTCCTGCAGCGGCTAGGCCATACCGGACTTGCCGCGCTAACAATTACCAGCGGTCTTCTACCGCGCGTGGTGCGCGCGGCGGACACCCGCCCCGCCTTTGCCGCCGAGGCTATCGCCGATGCGCTGAAAGCGCTGGGTATCGCGAACCCGACCAAGTCCGACGCCATCCGCTTCAAGGCACCGGATATTGCCGAGAACGGCGCGGCGGTGCCGGTGGAAGTGGAAAGCACCCTGCCCGGCACGCGCGAAATCCTGCTGCTGGTCGAGAAAAACCCGCATGTGATGTCGGCCAGCTTCAGCTTCCCGGACGGCACCGACGCCTATGTGGCGACCCGGGTGAAGGTCGCTGAAAGCTCGTTGATTCATGCCGTCGTCAAAACCGACGCCGGCGCCTTCTACACCGACCGCCTCGTCAAGGTCACCCTTGGCGGCTGCGGCGGCTAAGCGCGGAGCAACTGCCATGTCCGATCCGATGCGCATACGCGCGGCCGTCAAAGGCGAAAAAGTGGAAGTCAAAATCCTGATGTCCCACGTGATGGAAACCGGCCAGCGCAAAGACGCCGAAGGCGCGGTCGTGCCGGCCCACTACATCACCAAAGTCACCGCCAGCTGCAACGGCCGTGACGTGCTGTCCGCCGACTGGGGACCGTCGGTGTCAAAAAATCCGTATTTGTCTTTCCGCTTCAAAGGCGGTGCGAAAGGCGACAAATTGAAAGTCACCTGGACCGACACGGCCGGCGACAGCCGCAGCGACGAGGTCAGCATCGGATGAACACCCCGCGCGCCACCCGCCGCGCCCTGCTGGTCGGCAGCCTCCTGCTGCTGGCCGGCGCCGCGCAGGCCGAGACCAGCACCCAGGACGCGATTGCCGAATATCGCGAGATGTTTGGCGACGATAATCCGGCCGAACTCTGGCAGTCGCGTGGCGAGGCCCTGTGGCACACGGCGCGCGGTCCGAAGCAGGCGAATCTCACGGCCTGCGATCTGGGTCTGGGGCCAGGCGTTATCGAAGGGGCCTACGCCCAGCTGCCGCGCTGGTTCGACGACACGCAGCAGGTACAGGATCTCGAAACCCGGCTCGTCAGCTGCGTCACCACGCTGCAGGGCATTCCGCGCGAGGAATTCCTGAAAGTGAAGTTCGGCGACGGCGAGAAAAAGTCTGAACTTGAGGCGCTGACCGCCTACGTGGTGGCTGCCTCGCGCGGCAAGCCCATCGCGCTGCCGATGCAGCACCCGGCCGAACAGGCGGCCTACGCCCTCGGCAAGGCGGCGTTCAGCTATCGCGCCGGCCCGCACGATTTTGCCTGCGCCACCTGCCACGGCGACGCCGGCAAGCGGATTCGTCTGCAGGAACTGCCGCAGCTCACCACCGCCGCCGGCGCGCGCGAGGCCTACACCTACTGGCCGGCCTACCGCATCTCGCAGGGTGAACTCCGCACCATGGAATGGCGGCTGCAGGACTGCTTCCGTCAGCAACGCCTGCCGCAGCTCAAGTTTGGCTCCGAGGTCGCGATTGGGCTGACGATGTTCCTGGCCAAGAACGCCGAGGGCGGCACGCTCGCCGCGCCGGGGATCAAACGATGAGGACGCTGCGCATGATTTCCCTCCGCCTGCCGGGCGTGCTGGCCGCCAGCCTGCTGGCCGTCAGCTTGCCGCTGTACGCCGCAGAGACCGCGCCGGACGCCGCGGCCGCCATGCAGCGTTCCTTCGAGGCCAAGAAACAGGCCGGCATGGATCGCCTGCAGCAGGATGAGGTGCAGGCGCTTTGCACGCGCTACACCACGGCCACGCTGCCGGCCGAGGCCGCAAGCAGCATCCAGCAAGCCAGCCTCGCCACGGTCAAGCCGCCGAGCGACGGCCAGTATCTCGGCGACTACAAGGCCGGCGAGCAAATCGCCCAGACCGGCACCGGCCTGCAGTCGAGCGACGACCCTGCCAAGCCTAACGGCGGCAACTGCTACGCCTGTCACCAGCTGGCCGCCAGCGAACTGGCCTACGGCACGCTGGGCCCCAGCCTGCAGCACTACGGCAAGCTGCGCGGGCAGTCGCCGGAGATGCTGGCCCTCGCCTGGCGCAAGCTCTACAACGCGCAGGCCGACGTGCCCTGCTCCAACATGCCGCGCTTCGGTCACCAAAAGATTCTGACCGAGCAGCAGTTGAAGGATTTGATGGCCTTCCTGTTCGACCCGGCCTCGCCGGTCAACCAGTGAAGCGCCGCGAATTCCTGAGCGTGCTGGCGGCGGCTGCGGTCGGTGGGCTCGCGCTCAACAGCCGGGCCGCGCTGGAACACGCCGACGGCGATGCGCTGTACGACCTACCGCCCTTCGGCAACCTCAGCCTGCTGCATTACACCGACGCCCACGCGCAGCTGCTGCCGGTGTGGTTTCGCGAACCGACGCAAAACCTCGGACTGGGCGAGCGTTTGGGCCAGCCGCCGCATCTGGTCGGCGAGCGATTCTTGCAGCACTACGGCATCCCGCCCGGCTCGCGTCTGGCCTATGCGCTGAGCAGCGTCGACTTCGCCGCCGCCGCCCGCCGCTACGGCAAGCTGGGCGGCTATGCGTCGCTCGCCACGCTGGTTAAACGCCTGCGCGCGTCCCGCCCCGGCGCGCTGCTGCTGGACGGCGGCGACACCTGGCAGGGTTCGGCCACCTCGCTGTGGACCCGCGGCGCGGACATGGTCGCGGCCCAGCTCGAACTGGGCGTGGACATCGCCACCGGCCATTGGGAATTCACCTACGGCATGGAACGGGTGCAGGAACTGGTCAACGGCCCCATGCAGGGCCGCATCGAGTTTCTGGCGCAGAACATCGCCACCGCCGATTTCGACGACCCGGTGTTTCCGGCGTCCAGCCTGCGCGAGATTAACGGCGTGGCGGTCGGCATCATCGGTCAGGCCTTCCCCTACACGCCCATCGCCAATCCCCGCCATCTGGTGGCCGACTGGCGCTTCGGTCTGCAGGAAGAGCATCTGCAAACGGTGATCGACGAACTGCGCGGCAAGGGCGCGGCGGTGGTGGTGCTCTTGTCGCACAACGGCATGGATGTGGATCTGAAACTTGCCGGCCGCGTGCGCGGACTCGATGCCATTCTCGGCGGCCACACGCACGACGGCGTGCCGCAGCCGGTGCCGGTCAAAAACGCCGGCGGCGTGACGCTGGTGACCAACGCCGGCAGCAACACCAAGTTCCTGGGCGTGCTGGATCTGGACGTGCGCAAGGGCAAACTGCAGGACGCGCGCTACCGCCTGCTGCCGGTGTTTGCGGATCTGCTGCCGGGCGACCCCGCCATGGCGGCGCTGATTACCGCTCAGCGTGCGCCCTTTGCCAAACAACTGGCCGAGCCGCTGGCGGTGAGCGAAGGACTGCTCTACCGACGGGGCAATTTCAACGGCAGCATCGACCAGTTGATCCTGGACGCGCTGATGAAAACGCAGGACGCGCCCATCGCGCTCTCGCCGGGTTTCCGCTGGGGCACCAGCGTGCTGCCCGGCGAGACCATCACCATGGAGACCTTGATGGACCAGACCGCGATCACCTACCCGGCGGTGACGGTCAACGAGTTCACCGGCGAGCGGCTGAAAGCGATTCTGGAAGACGTGGCCGACAATCTCTTCAACCCCGATCCCTACTACCAGCAGGGTGGCGATATGGTGCGGGTCGGTGGTCTTAGCTATCGCTGCGAACCGGCAGCGGCCATGGGGCAGCGCATTTCAGATCTGCGACTGGATGGCAAACCAATCGACGCCGCGCGCCAGTACAAGGTCGCCGGCTGGGCCTCGGTGCAGGAGCACGTCGCCGGGCCGCCGATCTGGGACGTGGTGGCGAGCTACCTAAAGTCTGCGCCCCAACTGGCCCCGCCCACCATGAACCAGCCGGTGCTGCGCGGGGTAGACGGCAATCCCGGCCTCGCCTGATGCGCGCGCTGGCGCTGCTGATGCTGGTGCTCAGCGGCGGCGCGCTCGCCGCCGGTCCGCGCTGGCAGCCGGCGACGGTCGACTTGCCGGTGCGACAGGTGGGTCCGCATAGCTACTACGTGGAAGGCGTGCTGGCCGATTCCTCGGCGAAAAACCAGGGTTTCATGTCGAACGCCGGCTTTGTGGTGACCACCGAAGGCGTGGTGGTGTTCGACGCACTGGGCTCGCCGGCGCTGGCGCGGCGGCTGCTGGCCATCATCGCGCGCTACACCGACCAGCCGGTGCGACGGGTCATCATCAGCCACTACCACGCCGACCACTTCTACGGCATTCCCGCGCTGCGCGAGGCGGGCGCCGAAATCTGGGCGCACGACGCGGCCCGCCTTTATCTGCATTCCGAGGCCGCCACGCGGCGTCTGGCCGAGCGGCAGCAGAGCCTTGGTCCCTGGCTGGGCGCCGGCTTTGCGCTACCGACACCCGATCGCTGGCTGACGGCGGATGAAAGCTTCACGCTGGGCGAACTCAAGTTTCGGCTGGTACACATCGGCCCGGGGCACGCGCCGGAAGATCTGGCGATGCTGGTGGAGCCGGACGGCGTGCTCTACGCGGGCGATGTGGTCTACGCCGGCCGCGTGCCCTTCGTCGGAGAAGCCGACACCGGCCTGTGGTTGAACGCGCTGGAACATCTCAAGCAAATCCCGGCGCGCGTGCTGGTGCCCGGGCACGGGCCGGCCTCGCAGAGCCCCGCGGCCGATTTGGCGCTGACCACGCGCTATCTGGGCTATCTGCGCGAGACCATGGCGCAGGCGGTGGCCGATTTCATCCCCTTCGACGAGGCCTACGCCAATACCGACTGGACGGCGTTCGCCTCACTGCCTACCTTTGCAGTCGCCAACCGTGCCAACGCCTATAACGTCTATCTGCAAATGGAACAGAGCGCCTTGAAGCCATGACCCGCAAACCCGCCAAAAAAGCCGCTGCCAAAGCGACCGCCGCGCCCGCCCCGGAGACCATGGACGAGCACCGTCGCAGCATGATCAGCCGGCTGCGGCGGATCGAAGGCCAGCTGCGCGGCATTCAGGGGATGATTCAGGCCGACGCCAACTGCGAGGCCGTGGCGCAGCAGGTGGCCGCCGCCCGCCGCGCGCTGGACCGCGCGTTCTACGAAATCATTGCCTGCACGATGGAAGCCGAGATCGACGCCTCGCCCGACCTCCGCGCAGCCCGCGCGGTCGGTGGGCACATTTCCCGCATCCTCTCCAAATACGGCTGAAGCGGCCTACTCCACGAAGCGCGGCTGATAGGCCGGCAGCGGCTCGATCGCCGCGTAGTGCGCGGCGAGATCCTCGACGCTGAAGGGCGTGTCCCGGAACACTTCGTGTACTTCGCGCGGCGGCGTCCAGAGCGCGGTCTTGCGACCGTTAAACGTGAAGCACTGGCCGTTGAAGCGCGCGGCATCCTCACTGGCCAGCCACACCAGCCCCTGCGCCACCTCCGTCGGTGATCCAAAGCCCAGCGCAGCGGGCGCCGGCGCCGGTTCGCCCTTGGCGGCGGCCGCTTTCGCCGCCTGCGCAAACACCACCTCGGTCATCTCGGTCGCCGCGATCGGCCAGAACGAGTTGCAGCGGATATTGGCCCGCGCAAGCTCCATCACCCAGGTGTACATCAGGCCCAGCATGCCGGCCTTTGCGGCGGCGTAGTTGCTTTGTCCGAAGCCGCCGGCCAGACCCGACGACGAGGTGATGTTGATGATGTGCCCGCCGCCCTGCTCTTTCATCGCGAGCGCCGCGTATTTACCGCAGGCCCAGGCGCCCCGCAGATGCACCGCGATGACCTCGTCGAAATCTTCGTCGCTCATTTTGAGCAGCGTGCGGTCGCGCACCTGACCGGCGTTGTTGATCAGCACGTCGATGCCGCCAAAGATTTCCACACAGGTGCGGACCAGCGTGGCGCACACCTGCGAATCGGCCACCGAGCCGACCACGCCCACCGCCTCGCCGCCTGACGCCGCGATGAGGGCGGCGGTTTCCGCCAGCGCCTCGGCGTTGGTGCCGTTGATCACGACCTGCGCGCCGGCTTTCGCCATTTCCACCGCCACCGCCCGGCCCAGTCCGCGCGACGACCCCGTGACGACCACCCGTTTACCTGCAAGCTTTGACATCAGCGTTTTCCTCTCAAGCACACTCAGAAACTGTCCAGCGCGTCGAGCTCGTCGATCGCGATCGCCATCCGGCGGATGAATTCCAGCGAGGTCGCCGGCGGCTGCATGGCCGGCGCATCCGGCGGCTGCCCCAAGGTGCCGGTCCACCAGGCCAGCGCGGCGAAAAGCTGCTGGCGATAGAGGCGGAAGGCGTCTGCAAAATCGAGCCGCGGCCCACCGCGCGCGTAGAGTTCATCCAGATAGTACTGCAACAGTTCCTGCTCCCAGGCGCGGCGCTTTTCCGGCACCGTGCCGGTCGAAAGGCAGTAGGCGACGTCGCGCGACCAGTTGCCTTTGCAGCAGTTCTGCCAGTCGTTCACGCCCATCTCGCCGTCCGGCCGGATAAACCAGTTTTTAAGGTGCAAATCGTTGTGGGTGAACATGCGCGGCAGCTCGGCGTGGCGCGCCACGCAGGCGAGCGTCGCCGGCCAGACTGCCGGCTCGCGCGCAAAGAGCCGCGGCGGAATGACCGCTCTGGCCTGCGTGAAGCCGCGAATACAAGCCTCGGCAAAGCCGGCGTCCACCGCGGTGATGGTGAAAAACGTCTCCCATTTGGAAAACGGCGCCAGCGTGGTCTCAAGCTCCGGGGACTCGTAGTAGCGCCCGTGCGTCGTCGCCAGCAGCCGCAGCTGGCTTTTCACTTGATCCTTGCTGAGGTCGGTCTCCATGGTGCAGAACTCGACTTCGCCGCGCAGGTCGCGCATCACGATGATGGAGTTGAGCGTCTGCGCATCGTAGCGGGCGTAGAGGGCTTCGGGCGCGATCACGCCCAGCGTCGGCCGCACCCGCGTGTAGAAGTTGACCTCCGCCTGCACGCCTTCGTTCATACCCAGCATGTAGCGGCTTTCAAGACTTTGCGTGCCCTTGCAGAACACGCTGCGCGGCAGACCGGCCACCTCGCCCGCGGCATTCCAGCGCAGTTCGATGCGGCGCCGGTTGGAGGTGCCGTCGTCGCGCGGGCCAAGCTCGTGCGCGACGACCTGCGCGCCCGGCACCGCCTTGCCCAGCACATCCGTCAGCCATTCAGCGGTGATCGACTCATAGCTCGGCGGCATATCGTTCGCCGTGCGCGGGACAATCGGCGAGCGCTGTTCGGCTTCAAATCGCGCTTTGATTTCCTGAAAGCTGATGGGCATGGCCTTGCTCCTGGGCGATGACTGGGGTGAAGGGCTACACGGCCTCGATGGCGCCGATGCGATGTGCCTGAACGCCGGCGGTCGCTAGGGCCGCCAGCGCGCGCGGCGCCACCGCCGCCGGCAGGGCGATCAGCAGGCCGCCCGAGGTCTGCGGGTCAAACAAGAGCGCGGCGAGCGTCTCCTCGCTGGCCACACCGTCGATCGCAATGGCCGGATCGAGGCGCGCGTTCTGCCGATGCAGGCTGCTCCGCACGCCGCTGGCCACCAGCGCCAGTGCGTCCGGCAACACGGGCAGTGCCACCGCATCGAGTCGCGCCCGGTAACCGCCCCGGCGCAGCATTTCAGCCAGATGGCCGGCAAGGCCAAAGCCCGTCACATCGGTCAGCGCATGTACCGGCATCTCGGCCAGCACCCGCGCCGCCACCGCGTTGGTCGCCAACATGCTGGCGAGACAGGCGTCCATGGCGCTCGCCGAGGCCAGCCCGCGCATCGCAGCGGCCAACACCACGCCCGTGCCCAGCGGCTTGGTCAGCAGCAGCACGTCGCCCGCCTGCGGGCGGTCCTTGCGCGCGAGCTGTGCAGGGTCCACATGACCGTTCACCGCCAGCGCAAGCGACAGCTCCGCGCCCTCGGCGGTGTGGCCGCCGACCAGCAGGGCGCCGTCGGCATTCAGCGTGGCGATCGCGCCCGCCAGCACCTGGGTCAGGTCCCGCTGCATCAGGCCCGGCGCGGCCAGCGGCAGCGTCACATAGGCCAGCGCCGACTGCGGCGTCGCGCCCATGGCGTAGAGATCCGACAGCGCGTGCGCCGCGGTGATGCGCCCGAACAGATAAGGGTCAGCGCCGAAGCTGCGGAAACCGTCGATGCTGTGGACGGCCGCGCGGCCTGCGGGCACCAGCGTCACGGCCGCATCGTCGGCAGCGTGCAGGCCGGCCAGCACGTCCGGGCGCGTGCCCTGCGGCTGCAGGTCGCGGATTGCCGCGCGCAGAATCTCGGCGCCTACTTTGGAGCCGCAGCCGCCGCAGCGCATGGCGAGCGGGCCCAGTGCGGCCAGCGCCGGCGACGCGTTCGGTACAGTCATGTCAGGGATATCAGGCATGGCCAGCGGCAGCTGCTGGAAGCGACGCATGAAACGCCGGTCGATGAAGTCCTTCCAGTGCCAGACCCAGGTCCCGTGCAGGCGCCAGCGGCCGCGTAGCGCAATGGCCGACCGCGGCCCGGTGGCGAGGATCGCCAGCGCGTCGCGTTGGGCGTGGTAGGCGCGCAGCGGCTGGCCGGCCGCGGCGCGGCGCAGGTTCTCCGCCAGCGGCGGACCCTGGCGCACGGCGTATACCCCCGCTTTGGGCCGCGCCGCGCCCTCCACGCTGGCACAGTCGCCGGCGGCAAACACGAACGGATGCGACACCGACTGCAGTTGGGCGTTGACCCGCACGAATCCGTCGGTATCGACGGCGAGCCCGGCGGTCGCCAGCCAGGGGGCCGGTGCGGCCTGCGTCACCCACAGGGTTTCGTCGGCGGCGAAGCGCTGCCCGGCGGCGCTGATGATCTGGCCGTCGGCGACTTCCTCAATGCGCGTTGCGAGATGCAGCGCGATACCGCGGTCCGCGAGTACGGTGGCCAACGCGCGCCCGGCGCCGGGCGCATGGCCCGGCAGCAGCCGCTCGCTCGCGGTGTAGAGCGCAAGCTGGACGCGCAGCGGCTGGCCTGCCGCATCGCGCAACTGGCGCAGGCGGTAGTCGACCGCCAGCACAAGTTCAAGCCCGCCCGCACCGCCGCCCACCACCGCGATGCGGAGCGGTCGCGTCGCGTCTTGCACCCGCGCGAGCAGCGCCTGCCAGCGGGGATAGAACCGCGCAATGGGTTTCACCGGCGTGAGCCCCGCGCCGTCGCGCAGGCGCGCGGGCAGCGCCGGCGTGATGCCCGCGTTGATCGACAGCACATCGAAGGCCAGCGGCGGACGGTCGGCAAAGCGCAGACGACGGTCTTCAAGGTCGATGCCCGTCACGGTGGCATCCACAAACCGCGCGCCGGCAAAGCGTGCCAGCGCGTGGAGGTCCACGTGCATCTCCTCAGGCGTGTAGTGGCCGGCAATCAGGCCGGGCAGCATGCCGGAATACGGCGCGCTGCTGCCCGCGCTGACCAGCGTGATGCGCAGGCCGGGCTGCGGGCGCATGCCAAAGCATTTGAGCACGGAGAGGTGGGCGTGACCGCCACCCAGCAGAACGAGGTCGGTAACGGGCGGCGTCATGCGCTAGCCGTTCCGACAAGCGGCGTCGCGGCGGCGTCCTGCGGGCGGGCAGACGGCCCGCAGGACGCGCATCGACAAGCTTATTTCTTCAGCCGGATGGGCAGTTCCGCAAAGCCCGACACGTGCGTGTTGGGAATGCGGTGCCCTTCACCCGCGCGCTCCATCCGCGACAGCACCGGCAGCAGCGCTTTCAGCGAAGCGCGCAGTTCGGCCTTGGCAAGGTTGGTACCGAGGCAAAAGTGCGCGCCGAAACCGAAGGTGATGTAGGGATTGGGATCGCGCGTGATGTCGAACTTGTAGGGGTCCTTGAACACCGTGTCGTCGCGATTGGCCGAGGGATAGAACATGCACACCGTGTCGCCTTCACGGATTTTTTTATCCAGCAGCTGGAAGTCTTCGGTGGCCGTGCGCAGAAAGCTGATCACGGGCGAGGTCCAGCGCAGGATTTCATCCACCGCGTTGCCGATGAGCTTGGGATTGTCCTGCAGCAGCTTGATCTGCTCGGGGTGTTCCAGCAGCGCGACCACGCCGCCGGTGGTGGCGTTGCGGGTGGTGTCATTGCCGGCGCCAATCAGCAGGAAGAGATAGCCAATCAGCTGCTGGTCGGTCTGTTTTTCGCCGTGGATTTCGGCGTTCACCAGCCGGTTGATGAAGTCCGACGGGCCGCCGCCCGGTTTTCTGTGGTCGCTGATCAGATATTCCAGATAGAGCCGGAATTCATTCATCGAGCGCTCGGCCGCCTGCCAGTTGGTTTCGCCGGGCAGGATATGTTCCGGCGGCACTTCGCCGATGATGGCGTTGGACCAGACCAGGATTTTTTTCCAGTCATCCGGCGCCAGCCCGATGATTTCCCCGGTCGCCGCGAGCGGCAGCTTGGCGGTGAGGTGATGCACGAGGTCCACTTCGCCATGCCGTTCCAGATCCGCCACAAACTCGTTGGTGAACTGCGCCGCCAGTTCGTCGAAATGCGTGGCGAAGGAGCGCATGCAGCCCTGCGTGAACGCCCAGCTCGAAAGTTTGCGCACTTCGCGGTGGCGCGGGTCGTCCATGAAGGTCATGTCCGGCGGTTCGTTGGGGTCCCAGCCGCGGGATTTACCAAACTCGTCCACCCCGCCGCGCAGCAGCTCGGTTTCGGTCTTCAGCGCGAGCCGCAGGCGCGGGCCGCCGTTGATGAAAGTGCGGGGCCGCTCGGAGATGGCCATGACTTCCGCGTAGCGGGTGACCGCCCAGAAGGGTTCGATGTCATCGCGCTCGTACCAGAACACCGGCGCTTCGCGGCGCATGAGGTCCCAGTCGGCCCAAGGGAAACCCTCGCTGTAGCGTCCCGGACTGTGGATGTTGATCTGGTCGAGATTCAAGGCCATGAGAACTCCCCTCGTTCTACCGGCGCGCGCGCCGGCCGCTGCGTTTGTTTTCCGGAACCAGACGGGCCTCTGCGGGCCCTTTGGTTAGTGGGTGGAGTATCTAGGGCCGACGCGCGCGAAGTCCAGCAAACGCCCTGGCGGCGATCACACGGCGGGACATTTGCGGCAACGCACCATAAACTTCGCCGCGACCCGCCATGTTGGCGCGGATGCCTTTTCACCTCAGAGATGCCAAACCGCTATGAACCTCGACCGCGTCGACTCCGGGCGTAACCCGCCGGAAGAATTCAACGTCATCATCGAAATCCCGATGAACGCCGACCCTGTGAAATATGAAGTGAACAAGGAAAGCGGGGCGCTGTTCGTCGACCGCTTCATGCTCACCGCCATGCATTACCCGTGTAACTACGGCTACATCCCGCACACCATTGCCGACGACGGCGATCCGGTGGACGTGCTGGTCGTTACGCCCTTTGCGGTGACCACCGGTGCGGTGATCCGCTGCCGGCCGATTGGCGTCTTGCAGATGGACGATGAAGCCGGCGGTGACGCCAAGCTCCTCGCCGTGCCCATCGACAAAATCCTGCCCATCTACCGTCACTGGCAAAAGCCGGACGACCTACAGCCCGAGCGCCTGATGCAAATCCAGCATTTCTTCGAGCACTACAAGGATCTCGAACCCGGCAAGTGGGTAAAGGTTCGTGGATGGGCCGGTCCCGACGAAGCGAAGCAGGAAATTCTTGATGGCCTGGCGCGCTATCAGAAGGCAGACGTGAAGCCGGCGTTCTAGCCGAATACCTGCCGGAGACGGCGCGCGCCAGACAGCGCGCCCGTCCTGCCACACGGGGCTCTCTCCTGGCCTGCAAAGGCAGGCGCTTTCCGCTTGATACCGGCGAGGCGCTGTCGAGTCCGAATGCCCTGAGCTCAATGCCGTACCCCAGCTGACCAGCGACGCACTCGCGCGCTGCGTAGTGCGGACTTTTCCCTTCACGCTGCTTGCGCAAGCCCTCGAGCGGCCAATTGTGTGACGCAGTGCCACTGTTGGGCGGTGCGTTTTGCCAACCACGCACGGATAGCGTTTCAGCAAGGCCGTATCGTGTGTTTCACCGCTGCGAAAAGCACGTTTTTTCGCCGGTCAATCTCTTAATCATTTGAAGGAACACACCGCCATGAACGTCACGCTTAACGTCAACAAGGTGAATTACACGGTGTCGGTCACCGATGGTTCGATGCCGCTGTTATGGGTCATTCGCGATCTGATTGGTCTCACCGGCACCAAGTACGGCTGCGGCATTGAAGTGTGCGGCGCCTGCACGGTGATGATGGATGGTCAGGCGGAACACGCTTGCGTGGTGGATGTGAGCTCTGCCGTCGGCAAAAAAATTACCACCGTCGAAGGACTGTCCAGCGACCGCAGTCATCCGGCGCAAAAAGCCTGGATCGAAAGTCAGGTGCCTCAGTGCGGCTTCTGCCAGCCCGGCATGTTGATGTCCGTCGCCTGCGCGATGAACGCCGGCCACCACGGCAGCGAGATCACCAAGGAAGTCAAAAACCTCTGCGTCTGCGGCACCTATCCCCGCATCCGTCAGGCCTGCAGCAAGCTTTGAACCGAGCGCACGAGGTATCCCCATGAATCATCCCGCATCAAATTCCCGTCGCAACTTTCTTAAATCCGCCGGCAGCGCGCTGGTGCTGGGCTTGTTCCTGCCGACCTTCTCCCGCTTCGGCGACGCCGAGGCCGCCACCAATACCCAGATCAACACCTGGCTGACGGTGGGCAGCGATGACAGCATCACGCTGACCATCGGTTCCTCGGATATGGGCCAGGGGGCGAACTCGGGTCTGGCGCAAGTGCTGGCCGAAGAGCTGGTGGTGGACTTCGCGCGCGTGCGCACCGTACAAGGCGCACCGACGCTCGTCAGCCCGGCGCCGATCGGCACCGCCATCAACACGGTGGGCAGCGGGGTCACGCGCAATAACTTCTGGAAAATGCGCGACGCCGGCGCCATCGCGCGTGAAATGCTGGTGCAGGCCGCGATGAACGCGCAGGCCGATCAAACGCGCAGCAACTACACGCTCGCCAATGGCGTGGTCACGCACAGCCCAACGGGCGTGGCCCGCACGTACGGCGCGCTCGCCGGTGCGGCCGCCCTGCTCACGCCGCCCGCCTCAGCGCAGCTACTGCCCGATTCAGCCTTCCAGCTGATTGGCAAAACCCTCCCGCGCACCGACATCCCCAACAAGGTCGACGGCAGCGCAAAATACGGTCTCGATATTCGCCTGCCCAACATGGTGTATGCGGTAATCAAACACTGCCCCACGCTGGGCGGCACGCTGGCCAGCACGCCGGTCAAACCTGCCGGCGTCATGGCGGTCATTCCCACCAAAGTGGTCGCCGGCACGGCGCGCGGCGTGGAAGCCGTAGGCAACGTCAACGCCGTCGCGGTGGTCGGCACCAACACCTGGGACGCCTGGCAGGCCGCCAAGCGCCTCACGGTATCCTGGAAGTTGCCGAGCAACGCGGCCAGCCTGAACGATGCCAAATTTCTGAGCGACGCTACCGCGCTCGCCGGCAACGCGCCCACGTTTGTCGCCGGCGGCCTCAATCCGCCGGGCACGCTGTACACGGTGGAAGGCAGCCGTAGCGCCGTGAGCACCGCGCTCGCCGGTGCCAGCAAAACTGTGGAGGCCACCTATACCCTGCCCTACGTCGCGCACGCCTGCATGGAAGTGCTGAACTGCACCGTCGATTACGTAGCGGGCACGAAATGCGTGGTCTACGCGCCGACCCAATCGGCGAAGAACGTGCTGAGCCTGGTGGCGACCCTGACGGGCTTGAGCGCCGACAAAATCACCATCAACACGACCTATCTTGGCGGTGGCCTCGGCCGCAAGGCGGAAACCGATTTCATCAGTCAGGCGGTACAGGTAGGCATGGCGCTGCAACGTCCGGTGAAGCTGATGTGGCCGCGCGAAGAAGACTTCACGCACGACCAGTACCGGCCGATGGGCCTCATCAAGGCCATGGCGGGGCTGGATGCCAGCGGGCAGATCGTCGGCTGGTCGTATCGCAACGTCTCGCCGTCCATCCTCGCCCAACGTGGGCTCGCGCTGGGCGCGAGCGGCGACAGTCAGGGCATCGAAGCGGCGAACGGCCTGCCGTATAACTTCGGCCAGCGGGTGACTGAATACGTCACCCATCCGTCCCCGATTCCGGTCGGCTTCTGGCGTTCGGTGGGTGCCTCGCTCAACACCTTCGCAGTGGAATGCCTGATCGACGAACTGGCCGCCGCGGCGGGTCAGGACCCCTATCAGTTCCGGCGCGCCCGCCTCACCAACCCGCGCTGGATTGCGGTGCTGGACGCCGCCGCCCAGCTCGGCGGCTGGCATACGCCGGTGGCCGCGGGCCGGGCGCGCGGCATCGCCATCGGCGGCGCGTTCAACAGCATCGTGGCCGAGGTCGTCGAGATCTCCAACGTTACCAGCACGGGCCTTACGGTGAACCGCGTGTCGGTGGCCATCGACTGCTACCTCGCGGTAAATCCGGGCGCGGTCGAAGCGCAAATCACCGGCGGCGTGGTGCACGGCCTGAACGCCGCGCTCTACGGCCGACAAAGCTTTGTGAACGGCGCGGCGCAGAAGAAGAACTTCAGCAGCAGCCGCATGATTCGCCTGCAGGAAATGCCCGCCATTGCGGTGACGATCATCCCCAACCCGGCGGTGGCCGATCGCACGCAAACCATCGGCGGCGTGGGCGAACTTGGGGTACCGACGTTCGCGCCGGCACTCGCCAACGCGTACTTCAAACTGGCAGGCAAGCGCATGCGCAGTCTGCCCTTCTTCCCCAACGCCACCATGGGCGGGCTGTAGTCGTCGGCTCACCAAACCGGGCGCCCGGCTGAACGTCGGGCGCCCGGCATCCGTTACACTCCGGCGCAAACCGGAGGCCTGCCCATGAAACTCGAAACCCTGTTGCCCCTCGGCAAGGTCGACCCCGGCCTGCGCGAACCCGGCACCCCGTTCGACTTCAGCCGTCTCGTGCACGATGCGCAACTGCTGGAATCCCTCGGCTACGACGCGCTGATGTTTGAGGAAACCAAGCAGGATCCCTTCATCTGCCTCGGCATCGCCGCCGAGGCCACCAAGACGCTGGGCATCGGCACGGCGGTGGCCATTGCCTTTCCCCGCAGCCCCGCGGTGACCGCGCTCTCCGCGTGGACGCTGCAAAAGATTTCGCGGGGTCGGTTCACCCTCGGCCTCGGCACGCAGGTGCGGGCCCATATCGAGCGCCGCTTCGGCGGCCATTGGCATCCGCCGGGCCCGTGGATGCGCGAATACGTGCTCGCGGTGCGCGAGATCTGGTCGGCCTGGCAGGAAAACCGGCAGCCCGCCTTTGCCGGCAAGCACTACACCATCAACCTCAACGTGCCGCTGTTCGACCCCGGTCCGATCGAGCACCCGAACATTCCCATCCACCTTGCGGCGGTCAATCCGTACATGTGCCAGGTGGCTGGCGAAGTGGCCGACGGCCTGCGCCCGCATCCGGTCTGCACGCCGCATTACATCGAAACCGTGATGTGGCCGGCGGTGCGCGCCGGTGCGGCGAAGACCGGCCGCCGGCTGGACGACTTCTCGATGAGCATCAAACCGCTGGTCGCCACCGCGCCCACGCCGGCGTTGCTGGCCGAGCGCGTGCGCGACGTGCGGGCGCGGGTGGCGTTTTACGCATCGACGCCGGCCTATCGCGCGGCGTTTGACGCCCACGGCCTCGGCGCGCTGGCAGACGAGTTGAAGCTGCTCTCGCGCGCCCAGCGCTGGGAAGACATGCCGCAGCACATCACCGATGAGGTGTTGAATCTCTACGCCACCGTCGGCACCTACGACGTGATTGCGGAGAAACTCGCCGCGCGCTACGGCGAACTCGTGACGCATGCGGAGTTCAGCATTCCGGTGAACAACGAGACCGACGCAGAAATCCTGCGGCGCATGGTGGCGCGGCTGCGCCAAGCCGAGCCACGCGCCGCGGTGCGCACTGGGGCGGCCGACTGAAGCTAGATACACTCTCATCCCTCTTGACCCTCTGCCGGGCCCACCGGCCAGGAATCATTCGTGATCAGAATCTCTGAACTCTCGCTGCCGCTGGACCATCCGGCAGATGCCCTGCGGCAACTCCTGCTGCAGCGGTTGCAAATCCCGGCGGCGGACTTGCTGGACTTCACCGTCTACAAGCGCAGCTACGACGCGCGCAAGAAAAACGCCGCGATCGTGTTTGTTTACATCGTGGATGCGACGGTGCGTGATGAGGTCACCACGCTGCAGCGCCTCGCCGACGACCGCCATGTCATGCCCGCGCCGGACATGCACTACTACCCGGTCGCCCAAGCCCAGCACGCGCTGCCCGAACGGCCGGTGATTGTGGGCTTCGGACCTTGCGGTCTCTTCGCCGCCTTGCTGCTGGCGCAGATGGGGCTCAAACCCATCGTGCTCGAGCGCGGCCGCGACGTGCGGCGCCGTACCCGCGACACCTGGGCCCTGTGGCGCGGGAAGGTCTTGACGCCGGAATCCAACGTGCAGTTTGGCGAAGGCGGCGCGGGGCTTTTTTCGGACGGCAAGCTCTACAGCCAAATCAAGGACCCCAAGTTCTTCGGCCGCAAGGTGATGCAGGAATTCGTGCGGGCCGGCGCGCCGCCGGAAATTCTCTACGTCAACAAACCGCATATCGGCACCTTCCGGCTGACCGGCGTGGTGGAAACCATGCGCGAGGAAATCATCGCGCTGGGCGGCGAGGTGCGCTTCGAGTGCCGGGTCTCGGACGTCCTGATTAATAACGGTCAAATCGAAGGCGTGGTGTTGAGCGATGGCGAGACCATTGCCTCGCGCCACGTGGTGCTCGCGCTGGGCCATAGCTCGCGCGATACCTTTCGCCTGCTGCACGCACGCGGCGTGTTTATCGAACCCAAGCCCTTCGCGGTGGGGTTCCGGATCGAACACCCGCAGTCGCTGATCGACCTTGCGCGGTTGGGGCCGCATGCCGGCCATCCGGCCATCGGCGCGGCCGACTACAAGCTGGTGCATCACGCGAGCAACGGGCGCGCGGTCTACAGCTTCTGCATGTGTCCTGGCGGCACGGTGGTAGCGGCAACCTCCGAGCCCAATCGGGTGGTCACCAACGGCATGAGCCAGTACTCCCGCAAGGAGCGCAACGCGAATGCGGGCATCGTGGTGGGCATTTCACCGGCCGAGGATTTTCCGGGCAGCCCGCTGGCAGGGATTGCGCTGCAGGAGCAGCTGGAATCGATCGCTTTTGCGCTCGGCGGCCGCGACTACTGCGCGCCGGGCCAGCTGGTAGGCGATTTCATCCGCGGCCAAGCCTCAACGCATCTGGGCGCGGTGCTGCCGTCCTACAAGCCTGGCGTCACGTTGGGTGATTTAGCGCCCGCGCTGCCGGACTACGCCATCACCGCGATCCGCGACGCTCTGCCCGCGTTTGGCAAACAGATTCGCGGGTTTGACCGTGAGGACGCGATACTCACCGGCGTTGAAACACGCACCTCATCGCCCATCCGGATCACGCGCGATGCGCAGAGCCTGCAGAGCCTCAACACGCGCGGCCTCTATCCGGCCGGCGAAGGGGCGGGCTACGCGGGCGGCATCCTGTCGGCCGGCGTGGATGGCATCAAGGTGGCCGAAGCCATCGCCCGTTCGATGCTGGGCATCGAATTCTCGCCAGCGGCCAGCATCGACCGCCCATGACCCTCGACGAGATCCGCAAGCTCCAGCAGAAAAAGTTCCGCGACGCCGCGGGCTGCTTTGTAGTGGAGGGCGAACATCTCGTCATCGAACTGCAAAAAGCGATTGCACGGCATCCGGCATTGTCCGACGCCCGCTTGTTTGTCACGCCCGCACACGCCGACTGGCAGAGTCCGTTTGCCACGCAGGTGGTGAGTGAACGGCAGATGGCCAAAATCTCCGACACACAGAATCCGCAGGGCATGCTGGCCGTTGTGCCGCACTGGCCTGCGCCCGCGCCACAGCCCGGAGAGCGCGCCATGTACCTGCATGAGATTCAGGATCCGGGCAATCTTGGCACCATCCTGCGCAGCCTGGGCTGGTTTGGCGGCTATCGCTGCCTGCTGAGTCCAAACAGTGTCGATCCCTATAACCCGAAAGTTGTGCGGGCAAGCATGGGCGCGATCTTTCACGTGCCGCTTGAATTGGATATTGAGCCTCACCGCGTGGCGCAGCGCTATCCACGCATCGCCGGGCTCGACCTGCACGGGGCACCGGTGTCCTCGTCCGCGTTTGCCGAGTTCGACTGTTACGCCTTTGGCAACGAAGCGCGCGGCCTGCCGCGCGAGGTGCTGGCGGCGCTGCAAGCGCAAGCGTTTACGGTCCCCGGCGGCGGCGCCATCGAATCGCTCAATCTGGCCGCGGTGGTGAACATGTGCGTCTACGAACTGAACCGCGAGCACACTTAGTAGGACTTGGGCAGGCCCAGCTGTTTCTCGGCGATGTGGTTGAGAATCATCGGTGGACTGATCGGCGCGATGCGGTGAATCATCACCTCGCGCAAGTAGCGCTCCACATGATATTCCTTCGCGTAGCCCATGCCGCCGTGGGTCATCACCGCATTCGTGCAGGCGGAGAACGCCGCTTCCGCCGCGAGATATTTGGCGGCGTTGGCGGCCACCCCGCAGTCTTCACCCGCCTCGTGCTGCGCGGCCGCCTTGAAGGCGAGCAGGTTGGCCGCTTCAAGTTCCGCCCAGTTTTTGGCCAGCGGATGCTGGATCGCCTGATTCATGCCGATCGGCCGCCCAAACACCACGCGCGACTGCGCGTATTCGGTTGCCCGGCGTAGCGCCACGCGACCGAGCCCGACCAGACCCGCGGCAATCAGAATGCGCTCGGCGTTGAGGCCCGTCAGGAGATAGCGAAAACCTTTGCCCTCTTCGCCAATGCGGTGCTCGACCGGCACCGGCATGTCTTCGAAAAAAATCTGGTTCGAGTCCACGCAATGCCGGCCCATCTTGTCGATGACGCGCACGTCCGCGTAGCGCCGGTCAAGGTCGGTATAGAACAGCGACAGCCCGTCCACCGGCCGCGCGCAGTCCTCGATAGGCGTGGTACGCGCGATCAGCATGATCTTGTTCGCGACCTGCGCGGTGGAAATCCACACTTTCTCGCCGCTCACGTAATAGCGCTCGCCGCGCCGCTCGGCGCGGGTCTTGAGGCGCGTGGTGTCGTGGCCGGTGTTGGGCTCGGTCACGCCAAAGCAGGCGATGTCGTCGCGCGCCACGATGCGCGGCAACCACTCAGCGCGCTGGGCATCGGAGGCATACTTGATGATGGGGCTTAGGCCAAAGAGGCCGATCGCAATTGCCGACACGCCGCTGTTGGCCGCACCGGATTCGGAGATCGCCTGCACCACCAGCGCCGCTTCGGTAGTCCCCAGTCCGCTACCGCCGTAAATCTCCGGCACCGCGGTTCCCACCCAGCCGCCGTCCGCAATCGCGCGGCAGAACTCCTCCGGAAACCGCCCGTCCTTGTCGCGCGCCAGCCAGTAGGCGTCGTCAAATTGCGCGCAGAGTTTCAGCACGCTGTCGCGGATCTGCTGCTGTTCGGCGGTGAGTTCAAAGTTCATGCGGGCTTCCTTGTGAATCAGGCGGGGGCCAGTCGCGGCAGCGGGCGCGCTTCGCGAATCGGTAAGTGACAAAGCGCCGCCAGCACGGCAAGCACCATGTCGGCGTACCACATCCAGCTGTAATCGCCAAAACGACTGAGGCTGATCCCGCCCAGCCAGGCGCCAAAGAACGCGCCCAGCTGATGGGTCACCAGCGTCAGCCCGAACAGCGTGGCCAGGTGCTGCGGGCCAAACAGCTTGCCGACCAGACCGGCAGTGGGTGGTACGGTCGCGAGGTAGGTCAGGCCCAGCGCGGCGGCGAAGAGATAAATCGTCCATGGCACTTTAGGCGCCAGCAGAAACGCCGCGATCAGCGCCGCGCGGGCCAGATACATCGCCATCAGCACCGACTTCATGCGATAGCGCTGGCACAGGGCGCCGGCGCTCAGGCTGCCCGCGATATTGAACAGCCCGATCAAGGCCAGCGCCGCGGCCGACACGGCGGGCGCAAGCCCGCAGAGCGCGACTTGACCGGGCAGATGCGTCACCAGAAACGCGACGTGAAAGCCGCAGGTAAAAAACGCGAGGTGCAGCAGCAGGTAGCTGCGCTCGCGGAGCGCCCGGCGCAACTGGGCGCGCAGCCCCTCGCCGGTGCTGGCGCCCGCGGGCAGAGGCGCGGCTTCGAGATGTGCGGTTAGCTGCAGCGAAATCGGGATCGCCAGCAGGGCGGTCGCGGCCAGACCAAACATGGTCGGCACCCAGCCGTAGCGCTCAATGCCCCACTGCAACACCGGCGCGAAAACGAACTGGCCCAGCGAGGCCCCGGCATTGATGAAGCCGGACGCAAACGAGCGGCGGTGTTCGGGCAGGTAGCGCGCAATGCCGCCGATGAGAATGGCAAAGCTGCCGGCCGCCGCACCGACCGCCGCGATGATCCCGAGGCTCAGCGTCAGCGCGGCCGAACTGCGCGCAAAGGGCGTGAGGGCGGTGCCCAGCGCCACCAGCAGCGCCCCGCCGACCAGCACCAGCCGCGTGCCCCAGCGTGCGGCCACCGCACCGAAAAACGGCTGCGCGAAGCCCCACATGAACTGCGAGACGGCAAAGGCAAAGCTGACGCTGGCGATGCCCAAGCCGGTATCGCGGTCGAGCGGCGCGACAAAGAGGCCGAGCGACTGCCGCGCGCCCTGCGTGATCAGCAGGATGGCGGCCGCGCCCAGCATCAGCGGCCAGGTGCCGGGCGTCGCCCTGACCTCGGTGCTCACTCAGTAGAGCTCGGTGCGATAGTTGTCTTCGATGTATTCGTCGACGCTGCGAATGACTTCAGCGGTAGGCGCTTCGTTGGCCGCCGCAGTCTGCTCCAGCACCATCTGGCCCAGCGACGGCAGTTCCTTGCGGTCGCGATGCGCAGTGGAGGACCACAGCTGCGAGCGCTTCAGCGCCTTCGCGCAGTGCAGATAGGCTTCTTCCACCTGCACCCGGATGCCGATTTTCGGCGCCTTGCCGTTCACCACACAGCGGGCCATCAAGGCCTCGTCGTGAATGAGCTGGGCGCGGCCGTTGACCCGCAGCATGTCTTCAAAACCCGGTACGAAAAACAGCAGGCCAACGTGCGGGTTCTCGATGATGTTGATTAGCGAGTCGTAGCGCGCGTTGCCCGGGCGTTCCGGCAGAAACAGCGTGTTGTCATCCAGAATCAGCGCAAAACCCGGCTGGTCGCCGCGCGGCGAGACATCCACCTTGCCGGCGGCATTGGACGTCGCCAGGGTCAGAAACGGCGCCCGCTCAATGAAGGCCTTGCAGTATTTGTCCAGATACGGAATGGCCTTGCGGGCGGCCAGTTCCATGGGATGGCCCAGCAGGTCGCGCAGTTGGGCTTCGCTGGTGAAGACGGTAGTCGCTTGAGTCATGAAGGTGCTCCTCGGCCTGGCCGGTGGTAGACGGGATTTATTTCACCTGAAAGGCGTCATCGACCGGCACCTGCATGGTGGTGACCAGTCCGTTGGTGGAATGCGCCATGCCGATGACGGCCAGCAGTTCGCCGTACTGCGCTTCCGTCATGCCTTTGGCCTTGGCCGCTGCGGTATGCGAGTGGATGCAGTAGGAACAGCCGTTAGCCACCGACACCGCAATGTAGATGAACTCCTTCACCAGCGGATCCAGCGCGCCGGGGGCCATGACCTCCTTGGCCGCGTACCAGGTGCGGGCAAGCTGGGCGGGATTGACCGCCAGCGCCTTCCAGAAGTTGTTGATGAAATCGGTTTTGCGCGTGGCCCGAATGTCGTCATAGACGGCGCGGACTTCGGGGCTGGCGTCTTCGTATTCGATGAGGGCAACGGTCGTCATGGCGCGCTCCAGCGTGAGGGGAATCCGGCGCGAGCCTACAGAAGCCTCTGCGGGCTGTCATGGCCGGCGCTTGCCGATTATTTCCGCCGTCGCGGTTCTTTCTGCCGCCGAGAGACACCCAAATCGGTTGAGTCGGGCGGGGTTTACGGGCTCAATAGTCAGCATCCCCCACCCGCCAAACGCTGGAGTACCGCCCTTGAATGCGTCCGAACTGTTCATCAAAGCCCTGGAAAACGAGGGTGTGGAATATATTTTCGGCATACCGGGAGAAGAAAATCTGGCGTTCCTGGACGCGCTGTCCCGCTCGGAAAGCATTCGGCTGGTACTGACCCGCCACGAGCAGGCGGCCGGCTTCATGGCCGCCACCTACGGCCGCCTGACCGGCAAGACCGGTGTGTGTCTGGCCACGCTAGGCCCGGGCGCCACCAATTTCGTCACCGCAGCGGCCTATGCCCAGTTAGGCGGCATGCCGATGATGATGATCACCGGCCAGAAGCCCATCAAGTCCTCGAAGCAGGGGCGCTTCCAGATAATTGATGTGGTGGACCTGATGCGGCCCATCACCAAGTACACCCACCAGATTGCGTCCGCCGACAACATCGCCTCCCGCGTGCGCGAGGCCTTCCGGCTGGCCGAAGAAGAAAAGCCGGGTGCCGTGCATCTGGAGCTGCCGGAAGACATCGCGGAAGAAGAAGCCAGCGGCGCGCCGATTCCGCGCAGCCTGAGCCGTCGCCCGGTGCCGGAAGACAAGGCTATTCGCGCCGCGGTGAAGGCGCTGGAAGCGGCGAAGTCACCCATCCTCATCATCGGCGCCGGCGCCAACCGCAAAATTACCTCGCGCATGCTGCTAGAGTTTGTCGAGAAGACCGGCATTCGCTTTGTCACCACCCAGCTTGGCAAGGGCGTGATCGACGAGCGACATCCGCTGTTCGTGGGCAACGCCGCGCTGTCGGCCGGCGACTTCGTGCACCGGGCGATCGAAGCCTCGGACCTCATCGTCAACATCGGCCACGATGTGATCGAGAAGCCGCCGTTCTTCATGCGCCCCGGCGGCACACCGGTGGTGCATGTGAGCTTCCGCTCGGCGGAAGTCGACCCGGTGTATTTCCCGCAAATTGAAGTCGTGGGTGATATTGCGAACGCCGTCTGGCAGATGAAAGAGACGATCACCCCGCAGACCAGCTGGGACTTTAAACGCGTTGATGTCATTCGCGCCGCGGGCGAGGCGCAGGTGGCCGAAGGCACAGCGGATGATCGCTTCCCGGTCTACCCGCAGCGTCTGGTCGCCGAGGTGCGCAATGCCATGCCATCCGACGGCATCATCGCGCTCGACAACGGCGTTTATAAAATCTGGTTTGCCCGCAACTACAAAGGCCACACGCCCAACTCCGTCCTGCTCGACAACGCGCTGGCCACGATGGGCGCCGGCCTGCCGTCCGCGATGGCCGCGCGGCTGGTGTATCCGGAAAAGAAAATCCTCGCCATCTGCGGCGACGGCGGCTTCATGATGAACTCGCAGGAAATCGAAACCGCCGTGCGGCTCAACATGCAGCTGGTGGTGCTGATTCTGCGCGACGACGCCTACGGCATGATTCGCTGGAAGCAGGCCAATATGGGTCTGGCGGACTGGGGCCTGACCTACGGCAACCCGGACTTCGTGCGCTACGTCGAAAGCTACGGTGGCCGCGGTCATCGCGTGGGCTCGGCGGCAGAACTGGGTCCGATCCTGAGCCACTGCCTGAACGCGCCGGGTTTCCACCTCATCGACTGCCCGGTGGACTACACCGAAAACGATCAAATCCTGAACCGGGATTTGAAAGTGCGCAGCGCCGCCGTCTGAAACGGGGAGCCCCCAACATGCAACTGAAACCGCGTTATCCGTTCTATCTCGCCAGCAAGCCCGTCGACAGCGGGCGCGATCTGGCGGTGACCGACAAATACACCGGCGAAGTGGTGACCCGCGTGGCGCTGGCCGATGCCAGCGACATTGACCGCGCGATCGCCGCCGCCGTCGCCGCCGCGCCCGCCACCGCCGCGCTGCCGGCCTATGAACGACAGGCCATCCTGCAGCACTGTGTGACGCGCTTTCAGGAACGCGCCGAAGAGCTGGCCTACTCGCTGTGCATCGAAGCCGGCAAGCCGATCAAGGACGCGCGCGGCGAAGTGACCCGGCTGATCGACACCTTCCGCATTGCCGCCGAAGAATCGGTACGCATGCACGGCGCGCTGCAAACCCTGGAAATCTCGCCCCGCGCGCGCGGCTATCACGGCATGTGGAAGCGCGTGCCGATTGGCCCCTGCTCGTTTATTTCGCCGTTTAATTTCCCGCTCAATCTGGCCGCCCACAAGGTGGCACCCGCGCTGGCCGTGGGCTGTCCGTTTGTGATGAAGCCGGCTTCGCTGACGCCGCTCGGCGCGCTGATCATTGGCGAAGTGCTGGCCGAGACCTCGCTGCCGGAAGGCGCGTTTTCGATCCTGCCCTGCACCCGCGACGGCGCTGACCTCTTCACCACCGACGAGCGGCTGAAGCTCTTGTCCTTCACCGGCTCGCCGGACGTCGGCTGGGCGCTGAAGGCGCGCGCCGGCAAGAAAAAAGTGGTGCTGGAACTGGGCGGCAATGCGGCGGTGGTGGTCGATCACGACGCCGATGTCGATTTCGCGGTCGAGCGCATCGTGTTTGGCGCGTTTTATCAGTCCGGCCAAAGCTGTATTTCGGTACAGCGGATTCTGGTGCATGAATCGCGCTATGCGGAAGTGCGCGAGAAGCTCGTGGCGCGGACGCGGCAGCTGATCAAGGGCGACCCGAAGGACGAGCAGACCTTCATCGGTCCCATGATCTCCGAAGGAGAGGCGCTGCGTCTGGAACGCTGGATTAACGAAGCTGTCGCCGCCGGCGCCACCCTGCTCTGCGGCGGTACCCGCGAGGGCGCCATGCTGGACGCCACCCTGCTGGAAAACGTGCCCGCCTCGGCGAAGGTGTGTACCGAAGAAGCCTTCGGCCCGGTCGCGGTGATGAGCAGCTTCAAGACCTTCGACGAGGCACTCGCGCGCGTGAACGACTCCAAGTTCGGCCTGCAGGCCGGCATTTTCACCCGCGATTTCTACAAGGTTCAGCAGGCCTGGAACGAACTCGAAGTCGGCGGCGTGGTGATCGGCGACGTGCCGTCCTACCGGGTGGACAACATGCCCTACGGCGGCGTGAAAGACTCGGGCCTCGGCCGCGAAGGCGTGCTGTTCGCGATGGAAGATATGACCGAAATCCGCAATTTGGTGTATCGGATGCCCTGAGGCCGGCGCCTGGCCGGGCCGGGCGCTGCGCAGAAGTCTTATGGGCACGGGCCTCGCCTACCGCGGATTGGCGGGGCTGCTGGAATCCTTGCCGGCGGGACCGCCACGCCCCCGCTCCTCCCGCTCAGCGCAAATTGGGCGCTGCGGCTTGCCGCCGGGCAGAGCCGCGCAGGACAATGCGAGCCCTTCCCCGGGCACCGCGCATGACCCTACTTACTTTCGACGACCTCTCACTCGATTTCGGCGACCAGATCATTCTCAAGTCCGCCAGCTTCTCGCTGCTGGAAGGCGAGCGCGTGTGCCTGATTGGCCGCAACGGCGCGGGCAAGTCCACGCTGCTGCGCATCGTGGCGGGCGAGCAGCAGTTCGACCGCGGCGAGATGAAGCTGCGTAACGACTTGCGCATCAGCAAGCTGGCGCAGGCGCTGCCGACCGAACTCGACCAGACGGTCGCCCGCTACGTGGGCGATGGCCTTGCCGATTTGGCGGGGCACATTGAAGCCTGGCAGGCGCTGGCGGCGTCCAACCCGGACGAAGCGGGGCTGCGGCGGATGGAAATCCTGCAGCGGCATATCGACGCGCAGGGCGGCTGGCAGCTGGAGCAGCGGGTGGCCACCGTGCTGTCGGAACTGGACCTGCCGGCCGAGCGCAAGCTTGGCGAACTGTCCGGCGGCTGGCAGCGGCGCGCGGCGCTGGCCCGCGCGCTGGTCAGCGCACCAGATCTGCTGCTGCTGGACGAACCGACCAATCATCTCGACCTCAGCACCATCACCTGGCTGGAGCAGAAGGTGCTGGGCTTCCAGGGCAGCGTGCTCTTCATCACCCACGACCGGGCCTTCCTGCAACGTCTGGCGACCCGGATTCTGGAAATCGACCGCGGGCGCCTGACCGACTGGCCCGGCGACTATCAGGCCTATCTCGCCAACAAGGCCAAGGCGCTGGAAGACGAGGCCCGCCACAACGCGCTGTTCGATAAAAAGCTGGAACAGGAAGAGGCGTGGATCCGGCAGGGCATCAAGGCGCGGCGCACCCGCAATGAAGGGCGCGTGCGCGCGCTTTACGCGCTGCGCGACGAGGCCGAAGCGCGCATCAAGCCGGTGGCCGCGCCGCGCATACACGTGGAAGAAGCCGACCCGTCCAGCCGCATGGTGGTGGAAGTGCGCAACGTCGTCCACGGCTTCGGCGGCGAGCCGGTGATCAAGGGCGTGTCGGTAAAAATCATGCGCGGCGAGCGCATTGGGCTCGTGGGTAATAACGGCGTGGGCAAAAGCACGCTGCTCAAGATCCTGCTCGGCGAGATCGAACCGGACAGCGGCTCGGTGAAGCTCGGGATGAATCTCAATATTGGTTACTTCGACCAGATGCGCCGCGATCTGGATCCGGAAAAAACCGTGGCGGAAGTGGTGGGCGACGGCAACGACTACGTGCTGATCGACGGCCGCGAACGGCACATCATTGGCTATCTGCGCGGGTTTCTGTTCAGCGCCGAGCGCGCCAAGACGCCGATCAAGGCGCTGTCCGGCGGCGAGTGCAACCGGGTGATTCTTGCGCGGCTGTTCACTCGCCCCAGCAACCTGCTGGTGCTGGACGAGCCGACCAACGATCTGGATGTGGAAACGCTGGACGTGCTGGAAGACCGGCTGGCCGAATACAGCGGCACGCTGATTGTGGTCAGCCACGATAGGGCGTTCATGGACAACGTCGTGACCAGCGTGCTGGTGTTTGAAGACAACGGAAAAATCGAGCAGTACCCCGGCGGCTACAGCGACTGGGCCGCGCGCGGGCGCAAGCTCGCCGAAACCGACAACCCCAACCGCAGCAAGCCGCGCGCGGCAGCGCCGGCCAGCGCGCCCGTGCCCAAGCCCGTCGCGGCGGCGCCGGCAGTGCGCCCGGCCACGCCGGCCAAACTGACCTTCAAGCTGAAATTCGAGTTGGAGCAACTGCCGGCGAAAATCGAATCGCTGGAGGCGGCGGTCAATACGCTCAACGCCGAAACCACCGCGCCGGGGTTTTATCAGCGGCCGCATCAGGACACGCAGGCCACCCTCAGCCGCCTGGCCGCGCAGCAGTTGGAACTGGACGCGCTGTACGCCCGCTGGGCGGAACTTGAGGCCTTGCAGTAGCGGCCGAAATGAAGCCGCAGCGGTGCCGAGGACGCTGACGATTGCATCGGGGATTATCGCGGCGCACGCGCTGCGCCTTCAGAAGGCGGTCGCACTCCGCGTGGGAGATCCGTTGGGCTACCGCCAGCATTAATCACCGCGCATCTCCCGTGGGAGCAGCAAGTCGCCGATAGCCCCAGTCGGGGCAAGATGCCCCTCCCACGAGCCCCGTGGGAGGGGGGACTGGGAATGGGAGCGGCAACGCCGCGACGCCAAGACCAGAGCAATGACAGCCCCAGTCGGGGCAAGATGCCCCTCCCACGACACCAGCAGCAAAGTCGCCGACCGCCTCGGTCGGAGCAAAGCCCCTCTCAAGCACGCCGCTCGGACTCGATCTGAGTTGCTGTTGGAGCGGCCGGTCGGCCACGATCAATTTCGCGATTGCGCCGGGGCGTTTACTGCCAGGCCGCGGCCAGCACGACTTCCAGCATAGGCGGCGGGGCAAACGGGTGCGGGCGGCCAAAGCCGCCGCCGGGCTGAAAGCCCGCCATGGCCTGTGCGAGGCGCTCGAGTTCGGCCGCGCCTAATACCGCGCCGTCGTCCAGCCGGATCCGGTCGACCTGGGCGTCGGGTGAAGCAAACCAGCGCTCGATCGCCAGCCGTGCGCCGCCGCCGCGAATGGCAATGCCGAGGTCGCTGCCGCTCCGCCAGCACTGCAGGTCGGCACGACGACAGCCGCCGATCAGCAGTTCGTCGACGCCGGAGGCGTCGTCGTTGCGGATTCGGTCGAGGCCTGACGCGCGCGAAAAGACGTAACGGTCATTGCCAGCCCCGCCGGACAACAAATCAGCGCCCGCACCGCCGTCCAGCCAGTCATCGCCCGCCCCGCCCAGCAGCAGATCTGCGCCAGCGCCACCGTGCAGGACGTCGGTGCCGCTCGCGCCCTGTAGCCGGTCGCGGCCCTCGCCACCCCATAGCCGATCGTTACCCGCACCGCCGTTCAGCACATCCTCGCCGTCGTCACCAAAGAGCGTGTCTTGCCCGGAACCGCCGTACAAGCTGTCCCATCCCGCCCCACTGATAAGCCGATCATTGCCCGCGCCGCCATCAAGCACATCCTCGCCGGCGTCACCAAAGAGTGAGTCCTGTCCGGCGCCGCCGTGCAGCCTGTCCCGTCCCGCCCCACCGCTGAGCCGATCATTGCCCGCGCCGCCATCAAGCACATCGTTACCGGCCTCGCCAAACAACTGGTCCCTGCCAGGTTCGCCGTACAGGGCATCAGTGCCGATGCCGCCGAGTAGCACGTCATCGCCGGCGCCGCCCCACAGCCGGTCGTTACCGCCAAGACCGCGCAGACGATTGTCTCCGGCGTCGCCACGCAACACGTCGTCGCGCGCGCTGCCGCTGGGCGATGCGGTGCCAACAATCCGCAGGTCGCCGTTCACCCGGCAACTGGCCCCAAACTCGTCGCTCACCAGAAAACTGAGCGCGTAGTCCCCGGCGCGGGTGGGCACGCCGGACAGCTGGCCCGTTGCGGGATCGAAGCGCAGACCCGGCGGTAGCGGCGCGCGGGCCGCGTCAAACTGCCATTGCAGCGTGCTGAATGGGTCGGGGTCACTGGCAGCGTCCATCGGCAGACTGAAACTGAACGCGCGCCCCAGACCTGCACTTAGCGCACCGAGTGGACCCGCGACGGGCGCCCGGTTAACCAGTGCCGCCAGCGCGTGCGCCTGCCCGTCGGCGCCCGTCAGGCTTTCGATCCGGGCGGTCGGGTCGGCGTACCAGTCGCGCAGACGCAGCCCCTCGCCCGTGGGGCGCGTGAGGCAGAGATCTGCACCTAGCTGGCGGTAACTCAGCTGGTCCAGGCTTTCCAGATCTGCAAAGACCAGCGCATCCGCGCCCCCGCGATCTTCGAGCAGGTCCTGCCCACTACCGGCGGCGAAGGCGTAGATGTCGTTGCCTGCGCCGCCATTCAGCGTGTCGTCGCCGGCGCCACCAGACAGCCAATCCTCGCCCGCGCCGGCCTGCATGCGGTCCACCACGTTGGTCCCGGTAAGCGCATCGGGCCCATCGCCGCCGACAATATCGAAGCCGCGCGCGATGAGTGCGGCGTAGCTCAGCTGCCGCCCGTCGGCAAACTCGATGAAGTCCACGCTGCGTGGCCCGCCCAGCACGTCGGCAAAATCGACATCCTCGAGATGAATTGCCGGTCCCGCCGGGCCAGACGTCAGCAGCACCGAACCCAGCGCCGGCGTCAGCCGGGCGTAGTCAAAACTGGCGGGCAACTGCAGCGTATTCGGCCCGCCGTGCGGGTCCGACAAGACCACGCGCACGGCGCCGTCCTGCACTTCGTAACGGTCGCTGCCGGGCCCACCAACAAGGTTCACTACCGCACCATTCGGCGCCGCCACGATCACCCGGTTCTGGCCCAGACCGGTCAGCACCGTGCTGTAGCCGGCGGCGGTCACCCGTACCGTGTCGTCGCCAGCGCCGGCGTTGACCGTGCCGGCGATGCTCGCCTCCAGAAAATCTGCGGCCGCCGTGCCCGCAAGCAGTTCGCCGGCGAACGCGGCGCGCCCGTAGATGAGCGCGCTGCCGCCGGTGGATTCATCGGTCAGCAAGAGATCGCCCAGGCCATCGCCATTCACATCGCCGGCAGCGGCCGGAAAATGCGCGCGCGCCGAGCCCGTACCGGGTTCGGGGTAAGCCACAAGAAAACCGTTGTGACCATCGAGCGCGTTGAGGCTGAGACTGGCGTTGTGCGCCGTCCGCCCGAAAATCACCGCCCCGTAGGCCGCGCCGTCGCTGAACAAATAGGGTTGGGCATTAAGCGCCACATCGCTTAAGCCATCGCCGTTCAAATCGCCCACACCTATTACCGGCCCCCAGCCACTAGTCGCAAGCGCCCCGCCGGCATCGTGGTACGGATAGCTGCCATAGGGCAGACACAGGAGCTGCAGCGCCCGGGCGCCGTCCGGCCGCGTGAGGTCTAGCGTCGCGGGGGTGTTAGCGCCGAACACCACGCCCTGCCAGGGCGCTGCCGCCTCGCCCAGCAGGGCGCCGACGGCGAAGTCCTCGGTGCCGTCGCCGTTGAAGTCAGGGATACGCAAGACCCAGGTCAGCGCGCAGGCTTCCTCGCCGGCACGCAGCGATGGCAGGGTGTCGAGCGCAGCGACCGGCGGCGGGCCGTCGTCCTGCGCTGCGCTCAACGCGGCATAGGGCAACACCGCCGGCCACAGCCCACGGTGCGCGAACACAACAGCAGCGGGGCCGCTGCTATCCACCGGCAGCAGGCGCAGGTCCGGCTTGCCGTCGAGATTGATGTCTTCGTAGGCGGGCTGGAAGCGGTGCAGGCCCACGCCGCCCGGCACCCAGTCCGGCGCCCCCGCAAGCCGCGTGGCAGGGACCTGTGGCGAAAGCACTTCGCCGAAGCCCTGACGGCGGCCCCAGATGAGGCGGTCGCCCACCAGCAGGTCGGCAAGACCGTCGTCGTTCAAATCACCGGCGGCCACCGCCACCATCGGCGGGGGGCCGCCAAAAGGGATGCCGGGCAGTTGCAGCCAGCTGCCGTTGACGCCGTTCAGCCCCGCCAGCGCCAACACCGCCGCGCGCCCCGGCTGGAACGGCGGCATGACGTCGATGCCGAACTGCTGGCTCGCACTGCGGCCAGTCTCATCGGTGGCGCTGACGGTGACCGCCAAGGACAGGGTGACGTCGTCCGGCGCGCGACCGCTGAAGCGACCCGCCTGCGGGTCGAAGTTCAACCACGCCGGCAGGGCCCGAGTGCCGCCGAGGCTGGCGCGATAAGTCAGCGTTGTATCGGGGTTGGGATCGATGAATGCCCCCGCCGGCAGGCTGAAGCTGAACCGCTCGCCGGCCAGTAGCCCACGGTTCGCCGCGTGCTCAACCACCTGCGGCGGCAACGCCAGTTCGCGCGCCGCACGTTCGCGCATCTCGGCCCCGGAAAGCACGGCGCCGTTGTCGAACACATAGCGGGCGAAGGTATCGGGCGCGCAATCCACGCGGGTCTCCCCGATGCTGAGTTGCCAGCACCGATCATCACCGCCCAGCGTTAGCGCCGCTGGCTGACTGCCCTGCGGCAGCACCAGAGTGTTGCTGCCCGCCAGATCCTCGATGCGGGCCCACACCCCGGGCTTCAGCACGTAGCGGTCATTGCCCGCGCCGGCGCTGATCGCTGGCCCTGCACCATCGGCTTGGTAAGCGGCGCCGATGCCGGCTTCCAGCGTGAGTTCATCGTCGCCCGTGGTGCCGGCGGGCCCGGCTGCGAACAGCGTCTCTGCGCGTCCGGCAAACCCGGGCTGCAGCAGGTGCGCGCCATCCAGCACGCCGCGGTCACCAAAGCGCAGCCAGTCGATGCTGTGCGCCCAGTCCGCGATGCGAAGGCCGTGCGTGTCATCCATGCGCAGTAATAAATCTGCGCCACTGCGCTCCATCTGCCAGCCCGCAAGATTGGGCGCGTAGCGCAGCCACAGGCCGTTGTCGCCCTCGGTGTCGACGATGAGATCCAGCCCTTCCGCAGCGCTTACCCAGTACTGGTCATGGCCGCTGCCGCCGTAGAGAAAATCGTTGCCCGGCCCGCCGTCCAGCCAGTCGGCGCCGGCATCGCCCTGCAAGACGTCGTCGCCGCTGCCGCCGGCCAGTTGGTCGTGACCCTGCCCGCCCGTCAGCCGATCGTTGTCCGCATCCCCTGCCAGCAGATCGTCGCCGTCGCCACCGTCAAGGTAATCGTTGCCTGCGCCCGCCAGCAGCTGGTCGTCGCCGTCCCCGCCGTAAAGTCGATCCGCGCCGCCGCCGCCCAGCAGCGTGTCCTCGCCCTCATCACCCCAGAGGCGATCGTCCTCAGCGCCACCGGCCAGCCAGTCGGCATCGGCGCCGCCGTAGATCTGGTCCTGGCCGCCTTCGCCGTCGAGGCGGTCGGCGCCCGGCCCACCCTGCAGCTCGTCGTTGCCATCACCGCCCAAAATCTGGTCGTCGCCGTCGTCTGCCAGGCCGTCGTCGTTGCTGCCGTGACCGACCAGAAAATCGTCGCCCGCGCCGCCCTCCAGTACATCGGCCCCGCCGCTGCCCCGCAGGTGGTCGTCACCGTCACCACCGCGCAGGCGATCCGCGCCATCGCCGCCCAGCCCGGTGTCGTCGCCAGCGCCACCGTCCAGCAGATCCTCGCCCGCACTGCCGATCAGAAAATCCGCGCCGTCTTCGCCGTAAAGAAAATCGCCTGCCGGATCGGTGGGAAAATTGGCTGCCGTGCTGTCAACCGCGCCGAAGTGATGGAACGCGACGTTGCGCGGATCGCGCAGCCGGTCGTCGATCGTCGGCGGCCCGCGCAGGATCGACCAGTCAGACCCCGGCACGCCAAAGACCAGCCCCGCCACCAGCAAATCGTCGCCGCCGGCGCCGAGCAGCACATCGTGACCGGGTCCGCCGGCCAGCAGATCGTTGCCCTCACCGCCGGCCAGCACGTCGCGGCCATCGTCACCGCCCAGCAGATCATCGTCATCACCACCGAACAGGGCGTCATTGTCGGCGCCACCCAGCAGCACATCGCGCCCGGCCTCGCCGCGCAGATCGTCATCGCCGCCCTCGCCCAGCACGCTGTCGGCGCCGGTGCCGGCCAGCACCTGATCCTGTCCGGCGCCGGCGCGGATGCGGTCGTTGCCGCCGAGGCTCTCAATCCTGTCGTTGGCGGCGGTGCCGGTCAGAAAGTCATCCGACCCACTGCCTGCCAACGGCGGCAGCGGCAGGCTGGGTGGCGGCGCGGGCAGCAGGATGCCGAGGTCACCATCGGCGAAATCGCGCACCGTGACCGTCCCCACGCGCAACTCGCGGGATGCCGGGTTGTACGCCAGCAGCAGCGGCGTCGAACCGGGGGTTTCAAAGAGACGCACCGCCCCCGTCACCGGCAGCGCCCGCAGCGCAAGACCGCTGATCTGGACCCAACGGTCGGACACCGCCACGCGCAACACGCCGTCATGGTCACGCACGTCGTCGCCGGGCCCGGCGCAGATGAGATCCTGACCCTCGCCACCGCACAGCAGGTCGCGTTGGCCGTCGTCCTCCGCGGCAAGCCCGTGACCGTAGAGGGCGTCGTCGCCAGCCCCACCGAGCAAGGTATCGCTGCCCGCACCGCCCAGCAGCAAATCCTGATCCGGCCCGCCTTCCAGCCAGTCGGCTGCCGCGCCGCCGTCCAGCGTGTCGTTACCCCCGCCGCCGTAGATTCGGTCAGCGCCGTCGCCTCCCCGCAAGGCGGCGTCATCAGCATTGTCGGAACCAAAGGCGATGCGTCTGGTTTCCGGCACCAGCGGCAGGTCGGGCACGGGCGAAGACTCCACAAAATCAATGTCGGCGCCCAGATCCGTGTAGCGCTGCACGACCATGCCCGGCGCCTGTGGCGACGCCAGATCCAGCAATCTGCGGGTCATTTCGACGGCATAGATACTCGCCCGGTCAGTCCACTCGCGGGACGCGACGCGATCGGTGGTCTGGACAGCAGACTCCGGAAAGCGGGCATAGAGGCTGTCGTCGCCGGTCAGGGTCCAGGGCGTGTAGGCGCGCAGCGCGTGGCGCACGTCAACCCGGTCCAGCGCGAGGGTGGCGAGTGCATCAGGGTCCTGCGTCAGCAGCGCTTCGAGCCGCAATTCCGGCCGCGAGCCGGCAAGCTGCTGCAGACGCCAGAGGGCGTCGAGTTGCTCCGCCCGCGCCGGAAAGCTATCGATGGGGTAACCCGCGACGCCCGCCGCCACCACCGGAAAATCCCGCTCGCCCACCAGCAAGCTCGAAAGCGCGCCGAGCAGGGTTTCCACCGATTCCGCCGGCCTGCGCGCGCTGGCGTCGAACAGCGCGGCGTGCTGTGCCGGCGTGAGTTCGGGCGCCAGGGTTTCGAGCAACGCAAACACCGTCAGGCTGTCTGCCAGTTGGTCGATGCTGTGGCTGTTCATTTCCGTACGCACCGTCGTTGCCGACGGGAATTGCCCCGCGCGCTCGTGCAAGGCGGCGATCAGGCTGGCGTCACTGCCGGGCGCTGAATCTTCCGCGCGCACCGTGAGCAGCCGCTCGCCCAGCGCCAGAAAGCCCGGCGCTGGCGGGTGGGGCAGCCCGGGCAGCAGCGCGTCGACGAAGCGCTCCGCCCACACGTTGCTCACCGCGGGTGCGTTGAAGAGGACAGCGTCGGTGACTACGTCCGGGAACAGCCGGAGTGCGAACGCGGCGAGTTGTCCGCCCAGCGAATGACCGACCACCTGCAGCTGCTCGCCGGCGGCGATAAGGCCCAGACCGCTGGCGCCGACCGGGTCTCGCACCGGCTGCCACAAGACCTGCGCAGGCGGCAGGCCGTCGTGCAAGGCTACAGCGACTTGCCGCAGGTCCAGATTCGCTACCGGGGCGAACTGCCACTGCGGTGCGACCGCGCCAAGCGGCGTTATCAAACGTTCGATGTAATTGACCAGCGACAGGGTCTGCTGCGCGGCGAAACCGCTGCTGCAGAGGATATCGAGGTCCGCGTCCAGCACGTCTTTGCGCATTTCCTCGCCAAAATCGGCGCCGGGCAACAACGAGGCCAGCAAGCCCCAACTGCCAGGAACGACTTCGGTGCCCCGGATCGCCAGCAGCTTGCCGGCCGAGGTCTCGAACAGATTGGCGGCAAAGCCGGCGGCGTCGTTGGGCTTAATCCCCGCTAGCGGAACTTGCCAGCCCAGCCCGCCCGCGGCTTGCAGAAAATGACTGGCCCAGCGCGAGGACAAGGCGCGTTGCCCGTAGGCCTGCGCCGCCATCGCGGCGCCCGAAGCCGCGGAGGCTTCATCCCATGGAATGTAGGCAAGGCTGGCCGCAACGGCCAGCTCGTGCAGGCTGCGAAAATTCATGTCGGCCTCCTTGCCAACACCTGAGGGATAACGCTTTGCCCGCCTAGCCGCGCCAGGGTCGCTGCGGCGGCTGCACCGGCGGCTTGCCGGGCGGGCGCAGCGTGGCGGCGATCAGCGGGTCTTCGAGATGCGGAAATTTCTCGAAGCGGCCAACTTTCGGACCCACGCAGTACGCGGGCAGCGGCGCACCCAACAGCCCCATGAGGCGGCGGTCCACCCAACCCGGCGCCAGTTCAAAACGCAGCACTTCACCCAGCACCTCGCCGCGCTCGCGGTCCTGCATCTGCAGGCTGATCCGGGTTAGCGATCCGCTGCCCGGCCTGAGCACTTCTTGCAGCTGATAGCGCGCGAGCGGCTGGTCCACGCGACGCTCCACCGGTTTGCCGTCGACCAGTTCGGTGCGGGTTAGCACGTTGCCTTCGGTCTCGACATAGCGGAAGCCGGCAGCCGCCCAGGGCGCAAAATCCACCAGCCCCATGAAGCCCTCGGCTTCCGCCTGTCGATAGACCTTCAGCCCACCCTCGCTGAGGCAGAGATGGCGCGCCTCGTGGGCGCGCCACAGCACGTCGCCATACACCACCACCCAGAGCCCGCCCCACAGCCCGGCGAGCACGGCGAGGCGCACCCACCAGCGCTGCCCGCGCGGCCGCAGCCAGCGCAGGTACACCCAGGGCAAACCCAGCACGAGGCCGAGGGTAAGGACCAGCGAGGGGCCGCCGTAGCTCAGCACAAAATCTGACAGCGGCGGCACGGTCGCGGTGGGGTCTGGCGCAAGCGGCATCGGGTATTCCTCTGGCTGATGGATTGCGGGCTTAAGCGCGCGGCGGACTGAGCGCGCGGGAAACGGTGGTGGCGTGCACGCCAAAGTGATGCGCAATCTCACGCTGGGTGTAGCCGCCTTCGGCGTAGGCCGCGAGCATCGCCTCGCGCCGATGAGGCAAGCCCAGCGCAGTCGTTTGCAGCACCGGGCGCTCGGGCAAGGCCGCCTCGCCGGCCTTGCGCGCGGCGGCTTTCAGCCGGCTGAAAAACGCCGGCGATCCCAGACAGCGCCGGTACGGCCGAGGCGGCGGCTCGCGGCTCTGTGCGCCGGTATCGAGCACCGCCATCAGGGCGGCCCGCGCCACCTCCGGCTGCGGTGCCAGACCGCCCAGCAGTTCTTCCACCGCCAGCCAGTCGGGCGTCACGCCGCCCTCCGCACAGCACGGGTAACTGGACCAGGGCCAATCGTGCGCGCCGCTGGCCAGCCCGGCTCGCCACGGCGCGAGCAGGCAGCGCTGGAGCGCGTCAGCCAGCCACGCGCCGGAGGCCACCACCAGCGCCTCATAGCGGCGCCGAAACAGCGCGCCCCGCCGTGGCATTCGACGGTTTACGCTCGCGGTGTAGGCGCTGTTGAGGTAGCGCATGCCGGTGGCCAGATTGGGCGCAGTGATGCCCAGCAGCAGCTGGTAGCTGTCCGGCAGCAGGGTGTAGGCCAGCGCCCGCCAGCCGTAGCGTCGACAGCTGCGGGCCAGCAGATCGGTAAAGCAGCGATAGTCGGCGTCGGTCCGAAACAACACTTCGCCGGGGGCCGCACGCGCGGCGACGAGATAACGCGTGTGCGCCACCTCAAGACGCAGGGGTCTGGTCATGGCTCCTCCTTGAGACCGTTGGGATATGCGACTCCGGCCCAGGCAGGCTTGCGGCCGAGTCGTGGCCGTATTCACGCGCAGGCCCGGCGTGCCGGACAAGACGGGGCAAGCCCTGCGGGAATAAATCCCGGCGCTGGACGCCATCGGGCGCTCCGGCACCGGGCCGCCCGCCGCCATTTTTTTATCGCTATACTCCGGCCCGTTTCCGTTTTGCTGGATGAAGGAGAACGCCCGTGCCGACCTACACCTATCACTGCGCGACCAACGGCCGCACGCTTGAAGTCAAACACCGGATGAGCGAGTCCGTCTCGACCTGGGGCGAACTCTGCGTCGCCGCTGGCCTGGGTCACGACAGCACCCCGGCCGACAGCCCGGTGGCTAAAGTCCTGCGCCCGACCTTTGTCGCCGGCGGCAAGAGCAACGAGCTGGCCGGCATGCCGGGCGGCGGCGGCTGCGGCGCTGGCATGTGCGGCCACAGCCACTAGCCCGACCCGGCGTTTAGCCCTGCAACCCCCGCCCGCTGCGGGGGTTCTTGTTTCTGCACCGCCACCGTCCGCGCATAAGGAGCCAACCCGATGTCGACCCCCGCCCCTGTTTGTCTGATTACCGGCGCCGCCAGCGGCATCGGGGCCGCTTGCGCCAGCCTCTTCCACGCCGCCGGTTATGCCGTGGTCCTCGCCGACGTGCAGCACGAGAAAGGCCGCGCACTGGCCGCCGACTTAGGTGCCGGCGCGCAGTACATGGCGCTGGATGTGCGCGCGGAAGCCGACTTCGAGCGGGTGCTGGGCGACATCCAGCAGCAGCATGGACGGCTTGATTGTCTGGTCAACAACGCCGCCATCGTCGGCACGCTGGGGCCGATCGCCGAAATCCCGCTGGAAGAATACGAATACAGCCAGTCGATCATCCTGCGCAGCGTGTTTCTGGGCATGAAGCACGCGGCGCGTGTGATGGGGCCGCAGGGCAGCGGCGCCATCGTCAACATCGCGAGCGTCGCGGGCCTGCTGGCCGGCTACGGGCCGCATCTCTACAACGCCTGCAAGGCGGCGGTGGTGAACCTGACGAAGTCGGTGGCGCTGGAACTAATCGAACAGGGCATCCGCGTTAACGCGGTATGTCCTGGCAATGTGGAGACACCCATTCACACGGGCGTGACGGACGAGCGCTGGCAGCGGCGAATGGAGAAAATCCGCATTGAGCGGGCCGACGACCAGCCGCAGGGCCGCATGGCGAAGCCGACAGAAATTGCCGAAGCCGTGCTCTGGCTGGCGAGCGAGCGGGCGTCATACGTCACGGGCCACGCCATGGTGGTGGACGGCGGCCTGCTGGCCGGCATGAGTTGGCGGCATCAACCGCCCTATCTGCGGGAATTTCACCCGGCCAAACGCTAGGCCGACGCGCGGCCGGCGTTCAGGGCAACCAGAGTTCGAAGCAGCCGCCGGGGCGATTGCTCAGCACGACCTGCCCGATGCGATCGCGATGCTGGTGCAACTCGGCCACCCGGCGCGCGAAAAACAAACCGAGCCCGGTGGAACGATGGCTGTGTTCTGCGGGGTCCTGCGGCGCGGCGCTGAGCATCTTGGGGCCGTAGCCTTCACCATCGTCCAGCACCCGGAATACCGTGTAGCCCTCTTCCAGCGTGCAACTCAGCGTCACCTGCGAGCGCGCAAAACGGTAGGCGTTGTTGATCACCGCGTTCAGCACGCCGGCCACCAATCCCCGGTCGAAATACCCTTCCTCGACGCGACATTCGGTGGCTTCCAGCCTGATCCCGCGACTGGCCAGCAGGTCGGTGTTGTAGGCCACCAGTTCCGCCAGCAGGTCTTCACAGTCGACCACCGCCGGACGCACCAGCGCACTGCCGCGTTCCAGCTTGAAAAACCCGAGCAGGCCCATCAGGTCGGCGTTGGCGCGACGTGCCTCGTATTGCAGCAGCAGCAGGGCCTGCTGGGCCGCCGGCGGCGCGGCGCCCAGATCCGTGATCTGCTCGGCGGCATTCAGCACCAGCGCCAGCGAGTTTTTCAGATCGTGGACGGCGGACGCGACCAGGTCGGTAAATACTTCGTCGTCGTGCTGTTCCATTAGCCGGTGGCCGGCTTGGGCGCGGTCGCCAGCAGGTTCTGCAACCGCAGCTTCATCTGGGCGACCTTGTCGGATTTCGGCGCCAGTTTCAGCGCGCGGTTGAGGTGCTCGCGGGCCTGATAGCGGGCCAGATTGGTCACCCCCTCTGCCTGCATCTGCATCAGCAGCGCCTGCAGCGCGTTCAGGGTGACGGTGAGGTTATTGGGCAGGTCTTCTGCGGCTTTCTGCAGACAGGCGACGGCTTCGGCGTAACGACCGGCCTTGGCCAGCAGCACGCCTTCGTTGTTGATTTTGATGATCTGCTGCTGCGCCCCTTCGATCAGGGACGCCCCTTCCTCGGCCATGCCGAGGTCCTGGAACAGCTGCTGAACCGCGCCGGTCACTTCGGGCCGGTCATGGTTCTCACGCACCAGCTGGTCGACCATCGCACGCCCCTGGTCGCCCTTGCCTGTGTTGAAACAGGCGCGCGCCAGTTCCAGCGTGACCTGCGGCGCGTTACTTGAGGTGTCATCGCGAAACGCCTCGAGCGCGCGTTCGACGGAGGCCGTTGCCTCTGCGTGGCGGCCGGCGTCGGCCAGCATGGAGGCTTCCATAGCGCTGACCCGCCAGTGCGGGCCTTTGCTGTTTCGCTTGCGGGATGCTCGCTTGACCAGCTCGCCCATGGTCTTGAGCGCCGCGTCATTGCCTTTGGTTACACGCACCGCGCTCACCAGTCCAACCTGGTCGTCCGGCCGCGCAAACACCGAGTCGTCCCCCAATTGCACCGCCTTGTCGTAGGCCCGCTCTGCGGTAGCGAAATCTTCGTTTTCTACCGCCACATCACCCAGCGACTGCTGGCGCCGGATCGAGCGGGCCGATACGCCAAGGGCGTTGCTGATGATGCGCTGAGCGTCTTTGCCATTGCCCTGCTCGCGTTCTATCCGCGCCAGCCAGTCGTAGGCTTCCATCACCGTCGGGTTCTGATCGAGGACTTTCTGAAACGTTAGACGGGCCTGTCTCACATCGCCAAGTTCGTAGCGCGCCCGGCCGAGGTTAATCAGCATCCAGGGAATATCGGTTTCGGCACCTTCGTGCTGGCGCTCCGTCAGCAGGCCAGCGCAGAGGTCGACCACTTCGGGATAGGCGGCGTTGCGCAACATCGCCTCGGTCTTCAGGCGCAGGAGTTCGGACTTCGCGTTGGGGTAGCGCTGGAGTTGCATGTCGGCGAGTGCGATGGCGTCGGTGAACTTGTTGTTGCGGATCGCCAGTTCGACGTCCTTCACGATCATCTTGCGCGCCACCGCGCGCTCCAGCCGGGTCTGCAATACCGCCTTGTTGATCGGCTTCACCAGATAGCCGTCGGGGTTGTTTTCGATCACCCCCATCACCATGCCCATGGACTGCTCGGCGGTAATCATGATCCAGGCCGCATGCGGCACCAGGGTGCCGCGTCCGCGCGCTTCATCGAACAGCTGCTGGCCGTCGCGCGTATCACCGAGGTTGTAGTCGCAGAGCACGACGTCAATTGGCTGGGTACGCAGGACCTCTAGCGCTTCCTCGCAGTTTTTCGCCTCCCAGAACTGGCTGGCTTTGAGGGTTTCCAACATGCCGCGAAGGGTGATCCGCATGTCGCGCAGATCGTCAACGATGAGAAAACGGAAATCTTTGAGATTCAGTGCCATGAAACGTACGTCTTGTCGATTCTGAACGGGTGTATGGGGCTCTATCGGCGAGCCGGGGGCGCTACTTGAGGGGCGCCGCTGGGGATGTCACCGGTCCGTCATGTTGACGCCCGAGACTGCCCCGGTACGGGGGTCAGGTCTGTTGTCTAAAGCGGGACAAGGACGCTGGTCGCCCTCCATCCACGCCCCGCAGCGGGGCTTTACCGGAGCACCAAGAGATGACACTAAACCGCATTGCAGCCGCTTTGGCTATGGCTTTAAGCGCCCCGGCCGCGCTCGCCGCACCGTCTTTATTCAACTACCAGTGGACCTACCAGCACACCGGCACCGCGGCTTCGCAGGCGCAGGGTTCTGAAATCCTGTCCTTCGACAGCCTTAACCGCCGGCTGTGGGTCATCGGCACCGACGCCAATGCCGCAAACAGCGGGCGTAGCGGCATCGACGTGCTGGACCTGTCGGGCGCGCTGGTCAACAGCATCAACCTGCAGTCGGTCGGGGGCGTAAACAGCGTGGCGATTGCCAACGGACAGGCGGCGGTCGCGATTACCGCGCCGGTCAAGACCAACGCCGGCGTGGTGCAGTTCTACAACACCAGCTCGTTTGCCAGCATTGGCAGCGTGACGGTCGGCGCCAACCCGGACTCCGTGACCTACACCCCGGACGGCAGCAAGCTGCTGGTGGCGAACGAAGGCGAGCCCACCAACTACACCACCGCGCCCGACCCGGTCGGTTCGGTCAGCATCATTGACGCCAGCACGCTGGCGGTGACGACGGCGGATTTCTCGAGCTTCAACAGCCAGGCCGCGGCGCTGCGCACGGCCGGTGTCCGCCTGCTCGACCCCACCAAGCTGACCACCGCGGGCTACACGCCGCCGACGGTAGCGCAGGATCTTGAGCCCGAATACATCGCCGTCAGCAAGGACGGCAGCACCGCCGCGGTGACCCTGCAGGAAGCCAATGCGGTCGCGTTTGTGGACATTGCGACCTCGACCGTGACGTCGATCAAGGCGCTGGGCCTGAAAGACCACAGCCTGCCCGGCAACGGGCTGGACGTGTCGGACCGCGATGGCACCGGCACCACAATCCTCAACGGCCAGATCCAGAACTGGAACGTGAAAGGCATCTACATGCCAGACGGCATCGCGAGCTTCACGCAGAACGGCCAGCAGTTTTACGTCACCGCCAACGAAGGCGATTCGCGGGCCGACTGGCTCGGCTACAACGATGAAGTTAGCGTGGGCAGCGCCACCATCGACCCGGCGCTGAACACCGCGCTGAGCGCCGCGCATGGCAGCGACTGGAAAACCAACAACGACAAGCTCAATCGCCTGACGGTGTCGACTTCCGGCGATCTGGATGGCGACGGCGATCTGGACCAGCTGCAGGCCTACGGTGCGCGTTCGTTCTCCATCCTCGATGCCAACGGCAATCTGGTGTTTGATTCCGGCGACCAGCTGGAACAGATCATCAAGTCGCAGTTCATGCCGTCGACCATCTGCACGCTGGCCACCGCCGGCTGCCTGTGGGACGACAAACGCAGCGACAACAAGGGCCCGGAGCCGGAATCTGCGGTCATCGGTCAGGTGGGTAGCGACACCCTGCTGTTCCTCGGCCTCGAGCGCAGCAATGCGATCATGGTGTGGAACCTGAATGACCGCAACGCGCCGAGCTTCGTGGAAATGCTCTTCCACAACGGCGACGTGGGTCCTGAAGGGATGTCGTTCTTCACGGACGGTGGTTACGGCTATCTGGCGGTGTCGAGCGAAGTCAGCGGCAGCACCTCGCTGTATCGCACGGCTGCTCCGGTGCCGGTGCCGGCCGCCGTCTGGCTGCTGGGCAGTGCGCTGGGCGCGCTGGGCGTGGCGCGTCGGCGGGGTATGAAGGCCAAGGGCTAATCGTCTGGCCGCACCGGCCTGCGGTTCGCCGCGGCGCCGGTGTCAGACCGCCGATTCCTCCGGCAGAAAAAGCAGCTGGAGGTCGTTCAGAAACCGTAAGCCGCTGGCGCTGGGCCGCACCCCGCCGGCGGATTCCTCCAACCAGCCCCGGGCCAGCCCGGCGTCCAGCGCAGGCTCGAGCGCCGACCACGGCAGGCCGGTGCCGCGCGTGAAGGTCTCGGCGCTAAAGCCCGCCACCAGCCGCAGCGCGTTGATTGCGAACTCAGGAATAAGCTCCGCTGCCGGCACCGTCTGCCGTTCGTCGTTCGGCTCTTTCATATAGGCCAGCGGATGGCGGCGTTTGCTTGTCCGCAGCAGCCCGCTCGCGCGACTCAGCTTGCCGTGGGCGCCGGCACCAATGCCCAGATAGTCGCCGAAGGTCCAGTAGTTGAGGTTGTGCCGCGACTCACGTCCCGGCTGGCTGAAGGCCGAGATTTCGTAGCGCTGGAAGCCGGCGGCGGCCATCACGGCAATGCCGGCGTCTACATCCACCGCCGTCAGGTCTTCGTCCGGCAGCGCGGGCGGGCGCCGCGCGAAGGCCGTGCCCTCCTCCAGCGTCAGCTGATACCACGACAGATGCGTGGGCCCGAAAGCCAGCGCGGCGCGCAAGTCCGCCAGCGCGTCGCCGGCGGTGTCGCCCGGCAGGCCGTGCATCAGGTCGAGGTTGAAATTATCGAAGCCCGCCGCGCGCGCCGCCGCGACCGCGCGGGTCACTTCGCCCGGCGTGTGGATGCGACCCAGCGCGCGGAGTTGCGCCTCGCGCAGGCTTTGCACACCGATCGATAGCCGGTTAACGCCGGCCTCGCGGTAGCGCGCGAAATGCGCTTCGTCGACCGCGCCGGGATTGGCCTCCAGGGTGATTTCGGCATCACCCGCCAGCGGGAGACGAGCGCGCACACCGTCCAGCAGACGTGCGATCGCCGCCCCGGAAAACAGACTCGGCGTGCCGCCACCGATAAAAATGGTTTGCAGGAGACGGGTTTCGCCCAGCGCGAGCTCGGCGTCGAGGTCGCGCAGCAGGGCCGCGACATAGGCGTCTTCCGGCACCGCGCCGGCCAGCTCGTGGGAGTTGAAATCGCAGTACGGGCATTTGCGCACGCACCACGGCAGGTGCACGTAAAGCGACAGCGGAATAACCGCCGGGTCGAGCATGCTCACCCGCTGGCGTTCAGCCGCGCGGCGAGCGCGCGCAGGGCCTGACCGCGATGACTTAGCACGTTCTTGCGCACCGGCGCGAGCTGCGCCGCCGAGCAGGATTCGCCCGGCACCCAGAAAATCGGGTCGTAGCCAAAGCCGCCTTTGCCGACCGGCGCGCGAGTCAGGCGGCCTTCCCAAATGCCTTCGGCAATAATCGGGCTAGGGTCCGCGGCATGGCGCAGATATACCAGCACGCAGACGTAGCGACAGCTGCGCTTGCCTTCCGCCACATCGGCCATCGCGCTGAGCAGCTGCTGCAGGTTTTCCTCATCCGTCGCCTGCGGTCCGCTGTAGCGTGCGGAGCGGATCCCGGGCGCACCGTCCAGTGCGTCGCACACGATGCCGGAGTCGTCCGCCACCGTGGGCAGGCCGGTCGCGAGCGCGGCGTGGCGCGCCTTTATCAGCGCGTTTTCCACGAAAGTCAGGCCGGTTTCTTCCACCGGCCCGACCTCAAACTCCGACTGCAGCCGCAGCGTCCACGGCGAGCCGGCCAGCAGTTCTGCGAACTCGCGCTGCTTGCCGCGATTGCCTGTGGCCAGCACCAGCGTGCTCATGGTGACCTAGCGCTCGGCCAGACAGGCTTCTTGCGCCAGCAGCAGTTCGCGGATGCCCTTGTCTGCCAGATCGAGGAGCGCGTTCAGCTCATCGCGCCGAAACGCGTGCCCCTCGGCCGTTCCCTGCACTTCCACAAAATGCCCGGCGGCGTTCATCACTACGTTCATGTCGGTTTCGGCGGTGGAGTCTTCGGCGTAGTCGAGGTCCAGCACCGGCACGCCCTGGCTGATGCCCACCGAGACCGAGGCAATCGCGCCGTGGATGGGATTCTTGGTGATGATTTTCTGCTGCATCAGGTGCCTCACCGCGTCCACCAGCGCCACATAGCCGCCGGTGATCGCCGCGGTGCGCGTGCCGCCATCGGCCTGCAGGACGTCGCAGTCGATCAGGATGCTCCGCTCGCCCAGTGCCGCGCGGTCTACCACCGCCCGCAGTGCGCGTCCGATGAGGCGCTGGATTTCCTGCGTGCGCCCGCCCTGCTTGCCATCGGCGGCCTCGCGCCGGGCCCGGGTGTGGGTGGCACGCGGCAACATGCCGTATTCCGCCGTGACCCAGCCGAGCCCGCGGCCTTTCATCCAGCCCGGTGGCTTTTCATCGACCGAGGCCGTGCACAGCACGCGCGTATTGCCGAACTCGACCAGTACCGAGCCTTCGGCATGCATGGTGAACCGGCGGGTGAAGCGCACGGTGCGCATTTCGTCGGGCGCGCGGCCGCTGGGGCGATTGCTCATGGGGCAGATCCGGGGAAGTGAATGAGCCGGGAGTATAGCCGTCCCGGGGCGCGCCGTTCGTGCGTCGCGACAGGCGGCTGCGAACCACGCCCCGCAGCCCCAGCGCTGCCTGCTGGCTCGCATGGCGCCTGCCGACGGCGGCGGGCTAAGATGCCGCCTCTTTTCACAGCCCCCCTGGAGCCCGTGCATGGCCCGCAGCATGACCGCGTTTGCCCGCCTTGAAGCCAGCACCGTCGGCGGCCGGGCGATCTGGGAGCTGCGCTCCGTCAATCACCGTTTTCTGGAAGTCAGCCTGCGCCTGCCGGAAGAGTTCCGCAGTCTGGACCACGAAGTCCGCAACCGACTCGCGGCCCGCTGCAACCGGGGCAAGCTGGACTGCACGCTGCGCTTTGAAGCCGCCACGGCGGAAGCGGCAACGCTAAAAGTGAACGTCGAACTGGCGCAGCAGTTGATTCAGGCCGCCGGGGTGGTCAGCGGCCTGCTGCCCAGCGCCGCGCCGCTCAATCCGCTGGAAATCCTGCGCTGGCCACAGGTGCTCGAAACCCCGCGGGTCAACTTCGAGCAGGTCTCGGCCGGGGTGCTGACGGCGCTCGATCAGGGTCTGGCCCAACTGCTCGACAACCGCGACCGCGAAGGCGAAAAGCTGAAAGCGCTGGTGCTGGAACGCTGCACGGCCATGAGTGCGATCACGCGGACCATGCGCACCCGCGTGCCGGAAATCCTCGCCGCGCTGCGCGCCCGCCAGACCGCCCGTATCACCGAGCTGGCCGGCAGCCTCGACCCGGTGCGTATCGAGCAGGAATGCGCGCTGCTGGTCCAGCGGCTGGACGTGGCGGAAGAACTGGACCGGCTGGAAACGCATCTGGCGGAGGTGGTGCGCGTGATGGGGCAGGACCAGCCCATTGGGCGGCGGCTTGATTTCCTGATGCAGGAACTCAACCGCGAAGCGAATACGCTGGGCTCGAAATCGGCGCATATCGATACCTCCAGCGCCTCGGTCGAACTGAAAGTCCTGATCGAACAAATCCGCGAGCAAATCCAGAATCTGGAATAAGCCAGCGCCCATGACCGGACAGCTCTACATCGTCTCGGCGCCCTCGGGCGCCGGCAAAACCAGCCTTATCAAGGCGCTGCTGGCCGACGTGCCGGGCTTGTGCGTGTCGGTCTCGCATACCACCCGCGCCCGGCGGCCGGGCGAAGTGGACGGGGTGAACTATCACTTCGTGACGCCCGGGGCGTTCGAGGCCATGGTCGCGCGCGGCGAGTTTCTGGAACACGCGGTGGTCTTCGGCAATCGCTACGGCACCTCGCGTGCCGGGGTGGCGGCGCAGCTCGCAGAGGGGCAGGACGTGGTGCTGGAAATTGACTGGCAGGGCGCCCGGCGCATCCGCGAACTGTTTCCGGACGCGCTCAGCATTTTCATCCTGCCGCCCTCGATCGAAGCCCTGCGCGAGCGGCTCGAACACCGGGCGCAGGACGAAGCGGCGGTCATCGAGCGACGCATGGAGGCGGCAGCGCAGGAAATCTCCCATCAGGGGGAGTATGACTACCGGATCATGAACGGCCAGTTCGATGCCGCCTTGGCCGAACTCAAAAACATCGTCGAAGCCCGCCGCGCCGGTTGAGCCGGCGGCAATGACAGCCGCGACGGCCGTCTGCTACCATCCCGTCCCGCCTTCCAGCCAATTGCAGCGAGAACCCGATGGCCCGGATCACCATAGAAGACTGCCTGAACAACGTCGATAACCGCTTCGACCTCGTCATCGTCGCCAGCCGGCGCGCCCGTCAGGTCGCCCGCGGCGCCCAGCCGCTGGTGCCGGAAGAAGGTGACAAACCCACCGTCGTGGCGCTGCGCGAGATCGCCGCCGGCCTCATCACCCGCGATGTGCTGGACGAACTCGACGCCAAGCAGCGGGCGGCGGAAGAATACGAAATGGCCGAGCGCGCCTACCTCGAACAGGAAGCCGCGCCGCCGCTCGAATATCCCTGATCCCCGTTCGCTGCCGTGACGCCCGCCGCGGGCGTTCCGCCCCGCCGATCACGCGCCCGCACCGCCCGACCCGCTTCGCGGGTCGCGGCCAGCCCTGACCTTAGATGAACGCCCAGCCGGAAATCCTGCAGGTCGACGACCTCTGCGACCGCGTGCGGACCTATCTGCTACCCGAGCAGGTGGCGCAGGTCCGCCGGGCCTACGACTTTGGCGACGAGGCCCACGCCGGCCAGCATCGCAAATCCGGCGAGCCCTACATCCAGCATCCGCTCGCGGTCGCCCTGATCCTGGCCGAGATGCACATGGATCACGAAACGCTCATCGCGGCCATCCTGCACGATGTGATCGAAGACACCGCCATCGACCGCGACCGGGTGTCCAGCGAGTTTGGCAGCGAAGTGGCGGCGATCGTGGTCGGGCTGTCCAAGCTCACGCAGCTCGAGTTTGAATCCCAGGCCGAGACCCAGGCGCGCAATTTCCAGCGCATGCTGATGGCGATGGCGGACGACATCCGCGTCATCCTCGTCAAGCTCGCCGACCGCCTGCACAACATGCGCACGCTGGGCGCGCTGGCACCGGAAAAACGCCGCCGCATTGCCCGCGAAACACTGGAAATCTACGCCCCCATCGCGCAGCGTCTGGGCATCAACGGCATCCGGCTGGAGCTGGAAGACTTAGGCTTCGCGACGCTCTATCCGCTGCGCTACAAAACCATTCGCACGGAGATGATGCGCATCCGCGGCAACCGCAAGGAGGTCGTGGACAAGATAAAGGACCGCATCAAGCGGCATCTGCGTCAGGAGCGCCTCGTTGCCCATGTGCTGGGCCGCGAGAAACACATCTACAGCATCTACGAAAAAATGCGCGAGAAGCATCTGGGCTTCTCGGGGGTGAACGACGTCTACGCCTTCCGCGTCATCGTCGACAGCGTCGACACCTGCTACCGCGCGCTCGGCGTGCTGCACAGCCTGTACAAACCGGTGCCCGGCAAGTTCAAGGACTACATCGCCATCCCCAAGGCCAACGGCTACCAGTCCTTGCACACGGTGCTGTTCGGGCCCTTCGGCGTGCCGATTGAAGTGCAGATCCGCACCAACGAAATGGACCAGGTTGCCGAAGCCGGCATCGCCGCCCACTGGCTGTACAAGAGCGGCGACGGCGCGGCGAAAAGCGCCAACAAGCGGGCGCGCGAATGGCTGCGCGGCATTCTGGAAATGCAGCAGCAGGCCGGCAATTCGCAGGAGTTTCTCGAGAACGTCAAAATTGATCTGTTCCCGGACGAGGTCTACGTCTTCACGCCCAAGGGCTCGATCATGGCCCTCCCGCGCGGCGCGACGGCGGTCGATTTTGCCTATGCCATCCATACCGATCTGGGCAGTAGCTGCGTGGCCTGCCGCATCAATCGCCAGCTAGCGCCCTTGCGCACACCGCTGGTCACCGGTCAGACGGTGGAAATCGTCACCGCGCCAGGCGCGCGACCCAATCCGTCCTGGCTGACCTTCGTCGTCACGGGCAAGGCCCGCGCCACTATTCGCCACTACCTGAAGAACCTGCAGTCCGACGAAGCCCGCGCGCTCGGCAAGCGCATGCTGGAGCGCGAACTCGAATCCGCCGGATTCAGTCTGGCCACGCTGGAAAGCGGCGGTCTGAGCGCGGTCCTGAGCAATCTGAAGCTGGAAAGCATCGACCGGCTGTATACCGAAATCGGGCTTGGCAACCGTCCCGCCCCGCTGGTGGTGCGCCTGCTCCAGCCCGAAAATCCACCGGCCGAAGACGAAGCCAGCAAGGCGCGTCGACGCCGGCGCGGCGCCAGCGAAAGCTCGCCGGTGCCGCTCGCCATTCGCGGCACCGAAGGCATGGTGGTGACGTTCCCGAAGTGCTGCTATCCGCTGCCCGGCGATTCGATCATCGGCTTCCTGACCGCCGGCCGGGGCATCGTGGTTCACCAGCAGCACTGCGCGAACGTCGCCGACTATCGCAGCGCGCCCGAGAAATGGATCGACGTGCAGTGGGCGCCGGTCGTCGACCGCGAGTTCAGCGTGGAACTGTCGCTGGACGTCATCAACCGGCGCGGCACGCTGGCGACCATTGCCGCGGCGCTGGCGGATGCCAACGCGAACATCGAAGACGTCGATATTTCCGAGCGCAACGAACGCAACACCAATATGCGTTTCGTGGTGACCGTGCGTGACCGCAAACATCTGGCCGACGTCATTCGCATGGTGCGGCGGGTGAAGACCGTGGTCCGCGTCACGCGCAAGCGGGCGTGACCCGCGCCCGGCCTTGCATGCGCCCCGCCCAGCCCGTATACGCAACCCATTTACCCGCTAGTCCACGGAGTCCCGCATGAGCCGCACTGCCATTTCCACCGCCGCCGCGCCCGCCGCGATCGGCGCCTATTCGCAGGCCATCCGCGCCGGGAACACGGTGTATTTATCCGGCCAAATCCCGCTCGACCCGGTCAGCATGACGCTGGTTTCAAGCGAAATTGCCCCGCAGATCGCGCAGGTCTTCAGCAATCTCGCGGCAGTCGCCGCGGCCGCCGGCACCACGCTGGATACGGCGGTGAAGCTCACTGTCTACCTGACCGACCTCGGCCACTTCCCGCTGGTCAACGAGGCCATGGCACGGGTGTTCACGCAGCCCTACCCCGCGCGCGCCACGGTACAGGTCTCGGCCTTGCCCAAGGGCGCGCTGGTCGAAGTCGACGCCGTGCTGGTACTCCCCGAATAAGGCTTGCCCGCAGCACGCGCCATGGCCGCCCGCGCGCCGGCCACGCTGGAAGATTCGGTGCTGCGGCTGGCCGGCGTCGGCCCCAGCGTCGCGGCCGCGCTGGAGAAGCTTGGGCTTAAATGCATTCGCGATCTGGTGTTTCACCTGCCCTCCCGCTATCAGGACCGCACCCGCGTGACGCCGATTGCCGCCGCCCGGCCGGCGAGTGAAGTGGTGGTCGAAGGCGTGGTCGAAGCGAGTCACGTGCAGTTCGGCAAGCGCCGCTCGCTGGTGGTCAGAATGGCCGACGATAGCGGCGAACTCGGCCTGCGCTTCTTCTACTTCAATCGCGCGCAGCAGCTGCGGCTGGAAGTGGGCCGCGTGCTGCGCTGTTTTGGCGAAGTGCGCCGGGGCCCGCATCAGCTGGAGATGATTCACCCCGAAGTGCAGGTGCTGGACGAGGCCGCGCCGCTGCCGGCCGAGGCCGCGCTGACGCCCATTTATCCCAGCACCGAAGGCCTGCATCAGGCCCGCCTGCGCAAGCTCGTGCTGCAGGCGCTGGAGGTGCTGATCCGCGCCGGCGAGGTGCACGATGAGGTCGATGATTTCATCGCCCGTCACTGGTCCGGCCCACGCCCGCTGCCGCGGCTGGCCGAAGCGCTGATTTACGTCCATCGCCCGCCGCCGGCGGTCTCGGTTGAATCCCTGTGGGAAGGCGACGACCCGGCGCAGCAGCGCCTCGCGATCGAAGAACTGCTGAGCCATCAGCTGACGCTGCGTCAGCTCCGGCAACGCGCGCACAACTTCGAGGCCGCGCCACTGCGGCCTGCGCCGGCGCTGCGCCAAGGCTTGCTGAAGGCGCTCGGCTTCACGCTGACCGGCGCCCAGCAGCGGGTGGTGGGCGAAATCGACGCCGACCTCACGCAGACCCGCCCGATGCTGCGTCTGCTGCAGGGCGATGTCGGCGCCGGCAAGACGGCGGTGGCCGCGCTGGTCGCCGGCAATGCGCTGGCCGCCGGCCTGCAGGTCGCACTGATGGCGCCGACCGAACTGCTGGCAGAGCAACACGGCCGCACGCTGGGTCGCTGGTTTGGCGCGCTGGACATTGAGGTCGTCATGGTCACGGGCAAGCAGACCGGACGGGTGCGCAAGGAATCCCGCGCGCTGATCGCAACGCCCGGCCCGCGGCTTTTTGTGGGCACCCACGCGCTCTTCCAGGACGACATCCGGTTTGCCGATCTGGGGCTCGTGATCGTCGACGAGCAGCATCGCTTTGGCGTTGACCAGCGGCTCGCGCTGCTGGAAAAAGGCGCCGCCGGCGCGCGCCGTCCGCATCAGCTGATCATGACCGCGACGCCCATTCCGCGAACCCTGGCGATGACGGCCTATGCAGATCTGGACGTCTCGGTGCTGGACGAACTGCCGCCGCTACGCACGCCGGTGCGCACCAGCGTGCTGCCGGACGCGCGCCGCGAGGCCATCGTCGAGCGCGTGGCCAGTCTGTGTCGTGAAGGCCGGCAGGCCTACTGGGTCTGTCCGCTGATTGAGGAATCGGAGCACCTCGACTCGCAGGCCGCGACCGACACCGCCCTCGCGCTCGCTGAAAGTCTGGCGCCCCTGCAGGTGGGCCTGATCCACGGCCGCATGCTGGAGAAAGACAAGCAGGCCGTGATGGGCGCTTTCATCGCCGGGCAAATTGACCTGCTGGTCGCGACCACGGTGATTGAAGTCGGGGTCGACGTGCCCAATGCGAGCCTCATGGTCATCGAAAACGCCGAGCGACTGGGACTCTCGCAGCTCCATCAGCTGCGGGGGCGCGTGGGTCGCGGACAGGCGCGCTCCGACTGCGTGCTGCTGTATCAGGCGCCGCTGTCGGAAACCGCGCGACACCGCCTGCAGGTGATGCGCGACACCACCGACGGCTTTGTGATCGCCGAGCGGGATCTGGAACTGCGCGGGCCGGGCGAAGTGCTGGGCACGCGCCAGACCGGGGTCGCCGGTTTCCGCATTGCCGATCTCAGCCGCGATCGCGCGCTTTTGCCGCTGGTGCAACGCATGGCCGATGAACTCTTGCGCAGCGCGCCGGCGCTGGTGACACGCCTGCTGGAGCGCTGGGTCGTGCAGCGGATCGACTATGCCAAAGTCTGAACACGGCGCCCCCCGGCCCACGCTTGGCGCCTGTCTGCGGTTGATGCGGCTGCATCGGCCGATCGGCATTCTGCTGCTCTTGTGGCCGGTGCTGTGGGCGCTGTGGATTGCGGCGGACGGCCTGCCCTCGCTGTCGGTGCTGGTGGTCTTCGTGCTGGGCACGGTGCTGATGCGCTCGGCCGGCTGCGTCATCAACGACTATGCGGACCGTGATTTCGACGGCCACGTGCGGCGCACCCGCGAACGCCCGCTCGCGACCGGCGAACTCTCGCCACGCTTTGCGCTGCAGCTGTTCGCCGCACTGGTGCTGGCCGCAGGCTTGCTGGTGTTAAGCCAGAATGCGCTGACAATTGCGCTGGCGTTTGTGGCCCTGCCGCTGGCGGCGATTTATCCCTTCATGAAGCGCCACACCTACCTGCCGCAGGTCTGGCTGGGCGCGGCCTTTGCGTGGGCGGTGCCGATGAGTTTTGCCGCACAGACCGGCAGCGTGCCGCCGCTGGCCTGGCTGATGCTGTCGGCCGTCGTGCTGTGGGTGCTGATTTACGACACCGAGTACGCGATGGTCGATCGCGAAGACGATTTGCGCATCGGCATCAAGTCCACCGCCATCCTGTTTGCCGATGCCGACCGGCTGGTCATCGCGCTGTTGCAGGTCGTGATGCTGATCGACCTTGCGCTCATCGGCGAGCAGGCCAGTCTGGGCCTGTGGTTTCAGCTGTCGCTGGTGGTGGTTGCCGGGATGTTTGCCTGGCAGCAGGCGCTGATCCGCGAGCGCGCGCCGCCGGCCTGCTTTGCCGCCTTCATGCACAACAACTGGGTGGGTGCGGTCATCTTTGCCGGCATCGCCGCCGACTACGCGCTGCGCTGAGGTGTCATCGTCGGGTCGGTGGCGAAAGGTGGCGGATGTGCCCGACTTGTTCGCAGCGAGGGCCGCGCCCGCAGCGTTTTGGTGGGAGGCGCTTCATACCCGGACGCAGGTTCTCGATGACTTGTCGCTGACGTCGCGGCGCTGCCGCTCCCACGGGAGATTCGCGAACTCGCGTGATGCTGGTGGTGGCACATCGGCTCTACGGCATGCGCGGGCGATCCGCCAAGCTTGCGCAAGCGTGAATCGGGCAGACGCGGCTTGCCTCTCCCGTGGGAGCGGCAGCGCCGCGACGCCAGCACCAAGTCGGCGACACCCGGCCACAAACGCGGTTCGAGGCCGATGCGTCCGCTGCAGACGCGGCGCGAGAATCCACAGCGCATACGCCCGACCGGGCGTTGATTCACCGACTGGCAGCCTCGGCGGCGCCGCCGCCCTGCGCCAGCGTTGGCATGCTGCGCGCGCGGCTGACGTAGCGATCGCCGAGGCTTTGCGCCTTGCGTAAATCGGCGTCACGCAGCGTGCTCGCGATCAGCGCCAGATTGCCCGCGGCCAGCGGATGTCCCAGCCGCTCGGCGGCGTAGGTTCGGGCATAGGCTTCCAGCGGGTCGCGGGGCAGCGCCTCGCCTTTCGCATACAGGTAGCCCAGATTGAGCTGCGCTTCGGCGCTGCCGTTACCCGCTGCCTGCCGATACCAGGCCACCGCGCGCGCCGCGTTATGCGGCCAGCCCTCGCCCTGATCGTAGAGCAGGCCCAGACTCAGCTGCGCCGGCACATAGCCTGCCGCCGCGGCTTTCTCGAATAAACCCTCGGCGCGCGTGGGGTCGGCCGGCTGACCCAGCCCCTCGCGAATCAGTCGCGCCAGGTTGAAGGTGGCCTTCACATGGCCCTGATTGGCGGCCGGCACATACCAGTTCACGGCGGCGGCATAGGAGCGCTCGACGCCGAGACCCTGCTCCGTCAGCACGCCCATCCCGAAAATGGCGTCCAGCTGGCCCCGGGCCGCAGCGCGTTGCATCCAGCGATAGCCAAGGTTTGCGTCCTGCGGCACCGAGCTGCCTTGCAGGTACATCACGGCCAGCCGGTATTGCGCCTCGACGTCTCCGCCTTCGGCGAGTTGCACGATGCGGGCGATGGCGTCGGGATTGCCCTGCGCGGCGGCGCGCTCAAACCACTCGCGGGCGCGTCTATCGTCGCGCGGCAGGCCACGGCCGTTCAGCGTCATCACGCCCAGGTTGTACTGCGCCTTGGCGTAGCCCTGGGCGGCGCTCTTCTCGTACCAGCGCAACGCGTCGCGGTCGCTTTGCGGCAGGCCTTCGCCGTTATCGTGCAACAAGCCCAGCGCAAACTGCGCGCGGGCGTCACCGTTCTCGGCCAATGGCTTGAAGCCCTGCACGGCGGCGGCGTAATCCTGAATCCGGTAGGCTTCGACCGCGTCGCCAAACGCATCGGCCCGCGCGGCCCAGGGCAGGCCGGCGGCGAGCAGCATGGAAAGGCCAAAGAGTTGCGCGCGCATGGCCCCCTTAGCGGCCAGCCCCGGGATAATTGCAGCCCCGCGACCGAAGGAGATCTCGATGAGTTTTTCGCAGGACCTGAATCCGGACCGTCGGGGGCGGGCGTGATCCTGCCGCGCCGGCTGTGGCTGGGCGTCGGCTGGGGTCTCGCGCTGGCGATACTGCTGGTGTGTTTGCTGCCCATGCCCGCGCTGCCGGTAGACCGCATTAGCTGGAGCGACAAGGCCGAGCACGCGCTGGCCTTCGCCACGCTGGCCTGGTGGTTTGCCGTGGCGAAGCGCGCCGGCGACTGGCGCCTTCTCGCCGTGCTTCTGGTGGGCTACGGCGGTCTCATCGAACTGCTACAGGGCCTGACCGCCTATCGCACGCCGTCCTTGGCCGATGCGCTGGCCGATGCGCTGGGGGTTGCGCTGGGTCTCCTGCTGGCCCACTACTCGCCGGCTGGATTCCCACCGCTCGGCCCCGCAAAATGAGCCGGCAGATCCATCCGGATCTGTGTCCCTGACCCCAGCCCACGCGACGGGCTCACGCCCCTTCGCCGGAGAGATTTTGCGCATGTCAGACCTAACCGCCGCCCGCCGTCCGCTGGACGGCCTGCGCGTCATTGAAGTGGGCCAGCTGCTGGCCGGCCCGTTTGCCGCCACCATCCTCGGCTACTTTGGCGCCGAAGTGATCAAGATTGAGCCGCCCGAAGGCGGCGACCCGATTCGCCGCTGGCGCGCGCTGCGCAACGGCAGCGCGCTGTGGTGGGCCAGCCTTGCGCGCAACAAGAAGTGCGTGACGCTGGATCTGCGCAAAGATGAAGGCCGCGCGCTGTTGCGCCAGCTGATCGACAAGGCCGACATCCTGGTCGAGAACTTTCGCCCCGGCACGATGGAGAAATGGGGCCTCGGCCCGACCGACATCAAGTCCACCAATCCGGGCCTCATCTACGCCCGCATTTCCGGCTACGGCCAGACCGGGCCTTACGCGCCGCGACCCGGTTTTGCCTCGGTTTGTGAGGGCTTCGGCGGGTTTCGCTACGTGAACGGTTTTCCGGGCCAGCCCTCGGTGCGGCCCAATTTGTCGATTGGCGACACGCTGGCCGGCATCCACGCCGCGCTCGGCATCCTGCTGGCCTACATCGGTCGCTCGCGCGATGCGAGCGGACAGGGGCAGGTGGTGGACGTCGCGATTTTCGAAGCCATCTACAACCTGATGGAATCCATGGTGCCGGAATACGACGGCCTCGGGCTGGTGCGCGAGCCCTCGGGCTCGACCCTGACCGGCATCGTGCCGTCCAACATCTACCCCACGGCGGATGGCAAAACCATCATCATCGGTGCCAACACCAACCCCATGTTCGCCCGGCTCTGCGAGCTGATGGGCAATGCCGGCATGGCGCAGGATCCGCGCTATGTGGAAAACGTGAACCGCGTCGAACACCAGCAGGAACTCGACGGGCTGATCGGCGCGTGGACGGGGTCGATGCCGCAGGCCGAGGTGCTGGAGAAGCTCGAAGCCGCCGGCGTCGCGGCCGGCCCGATTTACAGCGTGGCAGATATGTTCAACGACCCGCAGTACCACGCGCGCGGGCTGTTCGAGACCGTCACCATCGACGGCGAACCCCTGAAGATTCCGGCGATCATCCCGCAGCTCGCCGACACCCCGGGCCGCACCGACTGGCCGGGTGCGGCGCTGGGCGAGCACAACGAGGACGTGCTGGGCAATTTGCTCGGCCTCTCGCCGGAGAAGCTCGGCGAGCTGCGTGCGGCGGGCGTGGTCTAGGGCAGACGCATGAGATAGCTGGCGGCGCTCAGGGTGGGCAGCGCCAGCGGCTGCCCCTCACGCGAGAAGGCCGCCACCACGCGCAGGTTTGGCCAGGCGGTCAGCGGATAAAACGGCGGGCCGACGGGCGTTGTTTCGCCGACCGCGTAAACCCATCGGCAGGCCAGTCCAGCGCCGGCGGCAGGCGGCGTCAAAAACGCCCGTCGCCGCGCATACCACAGCGCCAGATGCACCTGCGGGGTGTAGATGCAGTCCGTTTTCGGGACCCACTCGCCCACCGCGACAGCAGCCAGGCGATAGCCTTCCAGCGCCTCGATTTGTTTAAGCGCGGCCTCGCCGCGCGTGGCATCCAGCCAGTAGCGAGTGGTTCGCCAGTGGTCGAGGGCGGCAATCGGCACCGGGGTCCAGACGCGGCGCAGGCAGGCGGACAGTTGCGGCCAACTGACTACCAGCAGGACAGCGACCAGCAGCAGGCCCGGCCATTCGCGTCGCGGATGGCTCGCCAGACCGCGCCAAAGCAAAAAAAGCGCGACCGGCAATAAAGGCAGCAGCAAGCGGTTCAATTCGCCGGGGAACGGCCATAGCGCCACGACCAGCAGGTAGCCCGCGCCGTAGACCAGCAGCGGCCGCTGCCGGCGCGCGCGCCACGCCCCCAGCGCGATAAGCCCGACCGTGAGCGCCAGCACCCCGGCGCGCCAGCCCTCCAGACTGCGCCACAGGAAAAGGTCGTAGCCGACCGCCGCCGGCAGTCCTGCCGCGATCTTGCTCAACTGCCCGAGCAGCGCCGGCCAGGGCGCTGTCCCGTAAAACTTCAACAGTTCGCCGCCATAGGACTCGGCACCGCCACCGCTCAGCTGTCGAATGAGCACCAGCATCAGCAAGCAGCCGCCCAGCGCCGCCAGCACGGCCGCCCGACCGCGCGGCCACAGCCCCACCAGTACCGCAGGCAAGAGCACGATGCCGATGCTGCGCGTGCCAACCGCAGCGCCGGCCAGCAGGCCGGCGAGCAAGGCGAGCCAGAGCCCCTGCGCGGGTCGCAGGCTCACGCCAAGCGCCAACCAGACGAGACACAGAAAAAGTCCTTCGCTCCAGACGTCTGTCGCCATGATCCAGTAGGCCGGCCACCAGGCACTGAACAGCGCGAGCGCGAGCGCGGTCCAGCGCGGGACGCCCATGCCGCGCAGCCAGCCGCCAAACAGGCCGGCGGCCAACGCGAAACTTAAAGCCACGCCCACCTTTGCCGGCATCAGCGCATCGCTGCCGGCGCCGATCAAGGCCAGAAACAAGGGGAAAAGCGGCGGAAACTGGGCGTGTTGCCGGAGATAGCCGGCAAGCGCGTCATCCGCCCCATGCCACGGCGAGTGCGCGTCGGCCATGAGCAAATACACCGCATCGTCCGGTGCAAAGCCGACCAGCGCGTTATGCAGCCCTAGCCACAGATAGAAAGCGGCCGTTAGCAGCAGGCTGAGGGCGGCCAGAAGGCGAAACAGAGCTTTAGCGCGCGCGGCTTCAGACAATCAGGAAATCTCCGGCCGCCAAACCGGCCGGCAGTGAGCTCAGCATGGCGAACTGCACAGGACTGTAGATGGTGAGACTGCCGTCCTGATCGAACAGCAGCGCGCCCGTGGCGCTGTTGTAGAGGATGCGGGTGCTGAAGGCCAGCGCGGTGGTGCCGGTCTGGAAGGCATCTGCGGCCAAGGCGCCCGCGCTCAGGCCAAAAAACCAGTCGTGGTCCAGCACCAGCACGTCGCCGCCGGCTACACCGGCGCCGGCAAAATCGGTCACCACGTCTACATGCCCAGCGCCCAGCATGCTGTTGAAGCGGAAGCTGTCGTCACCCGCGCCGCCCGTGAGGCTGTCGCTGCCGGCGCCGCCTTCGAGTAAATCGTTGCCATCGCCGCCTTCCAGCGTATCGGCGCCGGCGTTGCCGTAGAGCGTGTCGGCGTCGGCCTGACCGAGCAGACGGTCGTCACCGCCCAGGCCAGCGAGCGTGTCGTCGCCCGCGCCGCCGGTCAGCGTGTTGGCGGTGGCGTCGCCCGTCAGCTGGTCGGCCAGCGCGCTGCCGGTGAGATGTTCAATACCGATGAGCACATCGGTGCCGGCGCCACCGGTGTGCTGGGCCGGGGGCGCGGAGGCCTGCAGGCTGCCGGCGAGGGTGAAGTTGTCGACGCGCCAGGTTGCGGTGCTGGCGGGATTGCCGTTGGCAGCCAGCGCGCCGGTGGCAGAGAGGGTGAACGTGACCGTGCCGCTCAGGCCCTGCGCTGCGGCCGCATTGCCCACATCAAGCAGATGTACCCCGCCCGGATTCCCGATGACCGCCGCGCCGCTGGCGAGCGACGCGCCGTTGATACTCAGACTCCAGTTGGTCGGCCCGAGGCCCCGTCCGCCGCCGCCCGAGCCCTGCTCCCAAAAATCGATCGCCGACAGGTCAAGCACATAGCCGGTCGCTACCGTCAGGCTAAAAACAAAGGCATTGCCGTCGTCCCAACTGGTGGTGGCGATGGCGAAGTCGACGTTGGTCCCGGTCTGACCTTTCAAGCCCGGGTTGAGCAGCGCCGTGCCGTCCTGCGTGGTCCATGCACCACCGTTACTGAGCCCCGTGGGCAGGCTGAGCGTCTCGGGATTGGCATAAGCCCCTGCGTCGGTGTCAAAGCGGTAATGGGCAAGCACGGCCGCCGCCAGCGCCACGCTAACGCCGGCCGTGGCCTCAGCGTAGCTCACCGTATCGCTGCCGGCACCACCGTCCAGCGTGTTGTCGCCAGTGTTGCCGCTGAGCAGGTTGTTCGCACCGTTACCGCTGGCGTTGATTGCGGCGCTACCGGTGAGGCTGAGGTTCTCTAGCCCCGCGCCTAGCGTGAAGCTGATGGACGACTCCACCGTATCGCTGCCGCTGCTGTCGGTAATGACATCTGCGAGCTCATCCACCACATAGGTGTCGTCGCCCGCGCCACCATCGAGGCGGTCTGCGCCGGTGCCGCCGTCCAGGCGGTCGTTGTCGTCGCCGCCGTTTAGCGTGTCGTCGCCCTCGTCGCCCGCCAGCGTGTCGTTGCCCGCAAGGCCGTTGACCTCATCGTTACCCGCCAGCGCGTTGATGAGGTCGGCGCCGGCGGTGCCGTTCAGCAGGTCGGCGCCGGCGGTCGCGCCGGTCACCTGTGAGGAAACGGCTGAACTGACCAGTTCGGCAGTCCCGTCGCCGTCCGTGTAGCCGACGAGCACCCGCAGGAACTCTCCAACATTGCCCAAGAGCACCGTGTAATCGGCCGCGGTCGCGCCGTCGATATTGGTCCAGCCGGTGCTGCCGTCCGCAGAGCGCTGCCACTGGTAGCTGGACAGCGCGCCCAGCCCGTCGACGTCCGCCAGCGTGCCGACGGCCGCCGTGAGCACCTGCCCGATCGCCGGCACGCCGGTGATCGCCGCCGCGCCGGTCGGCGTGTCGTTGACCGCGGCAACGGTCAGGTTGACCGTGCCGGTCGCCGTGCCGCCCGCGCCGTCGCTCACCGTATACGTGAAGCTGTCGACGCCGTGGTAGTTGGGGTCCGGCGTGTAGGTGTAGGTGTTGTTGCCCGTGTTGACGACCGTGCCATGCGCAGCGTCGAGGAAGCCCGTTACCGACAGGATCTGCCCGTCGTTGGCGTCGGTGTCGTTGACCAGCAGATCGTCAAGATCAATCACCAGCGCGGTGTCTTCATTGGTGCTGAGCGCATCGTCCACCGCGTTGGGCGCCACGTTTTGGGCGATGCCCGTGCGGTCCACCGCCAGCGCCACATTCAGCGTCGCGCCGTTCAGGGTGTAGCGGGCGTAGCCCGCGAAGTTGCCCACCGAGCTCCACAAACCGCCGGTTGCGGTGACCGATGCCGTGCCAGATCCATCGACCTGCAGCACATCGCTATCGCTCAAGGCCATGAGCTGCGTCGCCGTCAGCGTGAGGCTGCTGCTGGTGCCGAGATTGATGTGCTCGATTGCGCTTAGCGCCGACGTCGCGCCGAGATTCAGCGTTACCCCGGCCGTATTGATGAGCAGGGTGTCGGTGCCGCCGCCGCCGTTGACCAC